>Ga0157363_1000505_pt1 | contig 29804 bp, 13 predicted proteins | sample AttsexASBM1_FD_111477 | JGI IMG/M metagenome (GOLD analysis project Ga0157363, IMG submission 111477) | Fungus gardens microbial communities from leaf cutter ant in Ribeirão Preto, State of São Paulo, Brazil - Atta sexdens ASBM1 | ecosystem: Host-associated > Fungi > Mycelium > Unclassified ... | reverse complement strand
ATTTTTTCTAAACTGATAATGACAACTAAAAAAAATGCGCACTTTATTCTCATTAGATTTATGTCCCATTTGTCCCAATTAGATCAACTTTAATTTTGGATTAATACTTTTTATGTTTTTCTAATTTTTAAAATTAAAGCAATTTAAGTCAAGATTAAAGTTAATCTACATTAATAGAAACAGACATTGTAGATCTATTTTTAGCTAAACTAATACTTTTACATACTTTTTACATACTTTTGAAACTTTAAATGAAATATGTAGGTATATATTGATGTTATTTGGTTTTAAAAAAAATTCTATAATGCAGTCCAGTGCAGAAATAATAAAAAGAGACCATATGATACTATTGTATGCTAATTCCCCATGTAAACAAATGACGCGTGTAATTATTGCTCGCTTGAGTATCATTTTTTGCAGGTGATTTAAAATTTACTCGTAATGCGGTATTTTTGGAACACGCTTAAGCGCAATGTTTGATCGACACGTGCGACTCCATAAGTGACCGGCGCGACCATATTGCAGCCTGCAAAGGGGTCACGACCGATACATTACGATAATGGAGGGAGAAAGAGTAGAAAAGCATCCGTTCGAAAATCATCTGCCGTTTCCTTTGACTTGGCTAATATTTTATTTGTCCTACGACGAATTTTTCGAGCATATTGATCAATAATGGACTATATCTCGTAGTCCATTATTGAGGATTTCTAGAAAGTCGAGAACTTCTCTATTCAATAGTCAATTAACATGATTAGAAAAAAAATGTGTCATACGATAAATAAAACATTAGTCTAGAGTGGTACATTTTTTACAGTACATGTTTTCTTGCATTTATTGCTTGCGTTTTAGTAATTACTAGAAATTCTGCATTATCTATATAATGCAATTCTATTTAACTAAAATGCAAACATTTCAGCAGGAAAAAATACATTTTATGCTGTAAGTTTTGTATCCGTTTCTATGAATATAGTTTAATCTCGGTTCAATTTTTCATTTCTGATTATTTATCTCCAAATTCTTTACTGTTCATTCTTATCAATACAGATTAACACCAATTTTTTTATTGTATTCTTTACTTTTTCTAATTCTTATAACTAGGAAAGAATAAAAATTAAATTAGACAAAGATTAAAATTTCTAGTAGAATCATCGAAGATGTCAAATTGATAATTTCCTATCCTTGTTTTTGGTTAGTAAAAAGTTATGCTATTATTTATATTCACATTAGAATATTTGTATTATATTCACTATTTATATATATATATAGACATTTTTAAAATTTTATATTGTATATCTAATATGAAAAAAAAAAGTTGGAATGAGCAGAGCAAAAATGGCATCATTCGCAATTTAATCGATATTGGTAGAAATGGATAGTAAGACGACAAAAAGAGAATTTTGAGTATAAAAGTACACGCGAGAAAACAGACTCTCTTTTTTCAACGATATACAATTTTTCAATGTGACTTTTGATTATCAAAGATTTAAATCCTCCAAAGAGATCCGCGAAATTCCCGAACGTAACGAAAAGAATGTTTGTTTATTTATTAGCATGTACTTTCGACAGTGTTTTTCAATCTCGGTTCGTGTTTGGCAAGTATGTTGTCGGATGTATGTTATCGTTTACGAATATTTCATAGTGATTTCGCAATGTATCATATTTATATATTGTTTAGTGAAAACCAAACGCGCCGAATGTTTACGCGTTCACTTGTAAAGTAAAATCAAGGATGAGACAACAAAAATCGAAAACCGAATGTTTGAATTAACTGTTTTACAGGGAAGAATTTAAAATGAGGTGAATCTGTTCGTATTATAAAGGAGAACGTTGTTTGGAAACTCGAGATTGTAAAACAAATCTAATTAGGCTTCGTCTTTTAGTCTAAGATGTTTTTATTTTAATCTTTTAAGCCAGCATTTATAATCAGTTCTTATATTTAAGACTGTCTTAAGTGCAGTTTTAAGATGTTATAAGCTAATTACAAAGTCGCCTTAGCACCTTAAGATATTATTTAAGACGGTTGAAATAAGATCTGCCTTAGTTTAAAATATTAATCATGCAACTTTTCTTTTTAAAGTAGAAACGTGAAAGATGAAAATTTTTATGATGAATACGTGCGCGCGCGCGCGCGCGCCCACACACACACACACACACACACACACACACACACACACACACACACACACACACACACACACACACACACACACACACACACACAAAAAGTTCACTTTTCATGTAGAGAAAAAGTTACATGATATCCTAGATTAAAATAAAAGACGAAATCTATTTGGATTCATTTTCAATGGAAACGTGAAAAGTACAAATTTTTATATACATATATAAAAAAAAATGATTTCACTTTACGTTTCCGCTCTAGAAAAAAACAAGTTACACGATTAATCTTCGGGGTCTTTTATTTTTGAACCATTAAAGAACCGTCTAAAAGGAAAAACACCTGACCGAGAAAGCCAAGCCACGCCACGCCGACAGGAGACGCTCGCAGCGTCCCATCGATTCCGCTAGTTTCAGGCTGCAAGATGGCCGCGGCGTTGATCACTAGGTCGGTTCGTGTCCGGCAACGCCGTCAGTGCGTACGGGTACCTGAAGCCGGTTGTGCGGTACGCGTGTGATTCAACGGAGTATTCGCGCGCGGGAAAGAACGTCGTCGGTCGTCGGGTGGGAGATCCGGTGAATCGGCGATGCGATGGCGTCGTGGATCGAGCGTCATTGAGGATAGATCGCGTCTGCGGAAACCCGGAGGTTGCGGGTGTGCTTTTCCGGCACGTGACGTGGAAATTCCGTGAGAGTGGAGCTCTTCGCCGTGCGAGATCCACGACCTAAGAATGTAAGTGACGCTTCCGAGATGCTATCAATATACTGGGTGATCCGGGAAGAAATACTTGATTGGTTTATTTTAACATTAATCTTAATAAGCAGATGTGGTTAGATTATTTGACGGTAAATTGATGGTTTTTGATTTTTAAATACAAGGGTTTTTTTTTACATATAATTTCACAAATAACGCATAACAAAATTTTATATAATTTATTTTATTTATATTGTTTATTATTCGCTGAAAATATTCTCTGATATTTCATTTTGTTATTTGTAATTATGATTGAAATTTGACTCTCTCTGTTGATAAATATTGAGAAAGTTATGTTGAAAAATTGATTGAGAAATTACAGCTGATGGAATATATACAAATATTGACCTTCTCGATACAGCTAAATAATACAAATAATGATATGTTATGGAAACTTGAGTGAGCGCTGATAATGCGATTTATTCATAATGTTTCACTAATTCTTCATTAGATTTTCATCAAATCGGCGGTAAATACTAACGCGATGAAAACTAATTAGTCGTTATAATTTGAACTGTGCTCCAAACGTTTGGCAGATAATTAGAGATAATAAGAAGCTTCATGTAAACAATAAATAAATCCAACATATAAATAGAAAAAATAAACGCTCCAAAATTAAATGCTATTTTAAATGTCTTAAATTAGTAAAATTTAAAGCAAATTTTCTTCGGAATGTAAATTTTTTTAAACGATCTTAGCATCTAATTAACAATTTTGTAATATATTAGAATTTACTTAGCCGCTAGTCGGGGACTATCTAGAGATTCTAAAATATTCTAGAAATTTGTTTCTTCTTTCCAATTGAGCTTCTTGTTTACCTCTTCTCTTTTTTTTTTCCAACGTGAGAAGAAAAAGAGAAGAGATAAACGTGCCAGAAGCACGTTAGCTAAAAGATAGGTTTTAGATGTGAGTCACGAGTTTCCCTTAGAATGTACTTTCTAGAATCCATCGACAAAAGAAACTGTGTTTCTTCCTCGTTCTATATACCTAGAGGCTGATGACGTTGCAGCGTGAGCAAGCGGATCTCGCATTATGCGTTTCTCTGGCTTTTAACGTGGCGCAGTATTATTGGTGTGATATTATTCTCAGTCGGACTTGACTCTAAATTCTCTAGATCATTTGGGACGCGGAAGCCAGATTAACGCGCTCTGACTGTGAGGACATTTAGGCGCCGACCTAGTTGGCCGTGATATTACATGTGAATTGGCATATCGATTATTTGACTGTCTTTCGATTGCAGTTCCTCACTTGACCCGATTAATAAATGCCACGTGTTCAATAATAATGATGGAAATGCAAAGTTCATTATATGAAATATAGAATTGCTAATCGCGATATTAAAAGCGATAATCTTACATAGCGGTTATTATTTTTTATCAAAAATTTTGTATTCTTTCCTCGCAAATCTTCAAGCGTAAATGATTAATTTTAGGAAAAAGATTAGCAATTTTCTTCGAAAATGTTTTAATGTTAGTATCTAATTAGCAATTTTAATAGCAATAAAACATAGTTAAAAGTCAAAACGAATATAAATGGAAGATGTTGGTTTAATATTTACTACAATATATTTTATTTCTTTTTAAAATAGATTTTTAAAACATCTCCCTTTTATGTTCATTTTAACCCTTAACTATATTTTATTGCTTTGCGAGAACCGAGCTTTGAGTTTAATTCAATTTTGTAATATATTAGAAATTATTTAATGCTCTAGGTCAAGGATTATTTTGATGAAGGTCATAAGGTTTCCTTAGAATTAACTCTTGAAAATTCGCCGGCAAAAGACTCAATTACGATATGATTCAAGCAAGTATTCGTCCTCGAGATCGCTTCGAGTCTCATTATCAACAGCTTTTCGAGAGTTCATCCGAGAGCTCGCGTAGACTTGGGAAAGCAGAACGCGTGTCGGATTCATTCGCTGGATTTCCCCCGTTTCTCCAACTCGTCCCGAGTCCCGGGTTCGCGAACAGCTGTCCCGGCGCCTCGTGCGCACGTCACTTCCACCTCTGATCGTCGCGTGGCGTTATCGGCGAAATCCCAGGATCCACGCGCGGGTCGGTCCACGACCAAAGATCAAAGGTGGTCGAAATGCTTGACGTGTGTCGCGGAGTGTCGTCGGCGCGGCGCGAATTCAGTCGTTCGTCGACCGTTTCGAAGCCCACTTTCCGATCTCTTCTTCTCGCTTTTACGCAACACACAAACCCTATCCTTTATATTTCGATGCCACGTACACGGCACACTCGCAAGTGAGACTTGGTGGAGAAGTGCGACGCAGAGAACAGACGGTACGCGCGCATACACATTCACACCTATATATAACGCGACACTCACATCATTCTTCACACCGCACTCTTGAATCGTGCATAGTGATAATTTCCTCTCCCGCGATCGCGCGGTGGGAAAAGCGTACGACAGCCGGCTGGAAGTGATCTCGGTGAGCAGGAAAGTGGCGAGGAGGAACTGCAGTCGTTTTGTCACGAAACTCGTTAGGTGAGAATGTTTGTATTGTTGGTGCTTGTTACGAGTAATCGCCCACCTGTGGGTGTCAGGAATTTGGAATTTATCGTGCGTTCTTTGTCGATGCACTGTAAAGTGTCTCCAGATATAGGCCAATTCTGCACACATTCGCTAAACATTGACTACATTAAATATGGATAAATGTACGTCATATTCATTGTGTATGATATTTGCTAATGTTGGCATATGTTGACCATATCATCTGGAGGTGTAATGTCTTTAGGCTAATATTTCATTTATTACAAATGTTTCAACCATGTCAACTGTTTGATTAATTGAATAGATAAATTCTCGGATATCTAATCAACAGACTTGAATAATTTTTCGACAAATGTAATACAGCTGCTAAAGATAGCTGCTAATATTTCATTTATTCATTGAAAAAGTATTACACAATAACTAACTAAACATTTATTTCTAGTAAATAAATATTTACTTAATAAAAAAATGATAGTTAAATCAAATTAATGATAGTTAAATAAGTGTATGTTCACTTTTAGTAAATATTTAGAATTATTTAAATATTTTATACAGATATTTTTTTAAATGTAGTATTTTTTTCAATGTTGTATACCAAATGTATTAATTGACAACAAGATAAAAAAATCTCAAGATTCGAGAACGTTTCTATTTTTTGTAGTCAATTAATATATTTGAAAAATTTATTGTATGCTGAGAAAAATTTCTGATTGAAAATGAATGAACGATCATATATCAATTAGAATTCTGTTATCTTACATAACAAAAATTATAATAGATTTTACTAGAAAATTCTGATTTATTCATTTTCAACCAGAATTTCAATTAATGTAATGAAACTTTTTTTTCAGTGTACGAAAATAATGAAATATTAATCCAATATCTATGAGTAACGTTGTAAATCAACGTTAAACTCCCCCCATTCGTTTTTTCGTGCAGAATTTAAATGCTATGCTTCGAGGAAATTAATGAATTTGCGATTTGTTTGACCGGATTAATTGGAACGATCTCGCTGATATCGGGCGGAAGTATATCGTAACGTTTCTCTAAAAGACTTATCATTAGATTCTCTCTTCATCAACGCGTTTGTCGTCGATTCTGAGTAAACTAACTTTCTAACTGACTCAATCGATGAGGAATTATAACGTTCCCATTTAGTCGTTATCAATTTGCAAGCTTCTTATTATTAATTTACAGCAGACTGATCGATTTTACAAATTCATGGTCAACGTTGAACGAGGTCGTGGCGTTCGTGTCAGCCGACGTCTTTATCAATGAATGAAAGATTTACGTGTAAACCAATACGGCACTGCAGTTTAAAAATATTTATTCAATCTTGCAGCTCCAAACGCACATCGGTATAATCAAAATTTTGCACATTCATCATTTCACGACGTTATAATTTATTTATGAGAGATTTTGCAATTTAACCGTGTAAAAACATAAAAGTTTAGGACTTACCTTGGTTTATTGTTTGTGCTTATAGCTGTCGCATGATAATCATTTCGACATTTTAAACATGGCTGTAATCAATTGACGGGCTAATGTAACCTTAGTTCTTTCACGCAAAAAGATTATAAAAGATTATATGTGTATAGATTTCTAACATTGCAAAAAAAAAGGAATAAAGAAAGATGAATAATCTTCGTCGATAATAATTAATTTTATTTTAACAGCAAAATAAAAAAATGTCATTTTTTATTGATGTTTTACTTCTCATGATTCTTATATTCTTTATAAAATAATATCCGTGTGAGAAAAGAAATATCATTTTATAAATACTAATTAAATACTGTCAGTATTTGCTGAATATTCTTTTTACATTAGTTTCTATAATTATGAATCACCTTTGCTACGTTTAAATATACATGAAGTCGTACGAGTGGCAGACAGCGATGTTAATTTTTAATATTAGAAATAGCACATGTATTTACCATATAAACGTCACTTAAAATGTTTGTTTCTTTTTTGATTAATTCTAATAAATTCTGGAAAATGGTTTACTTGCTAATTTATGTTCGTGATACTCTTATCACTCTGTTTTGCGAAAATTTTATCAGTTCCGAAGTAAATTTGTTGATATCGTCATCAAGCATTAACAATCGGTCACAACTGCGAGTCGTGAGATTAAGTGTAACGCGTAACGCATATTCAAGCCAGACGGACGTGGATGATCGCCTAGACGGAAACAATCCGTAAAGTAGTGCATGGTGGTTTCATCGTTGGCCGCGCACGAGGTTGTTAATAACGGCGATGTAGCGTGAAATCTTTCCCCTCGTGGTCCCTCTTCCGTTGATTCTCTTCCGCTTTTGCGGCGATAAAATCGGTTTTTTTTTTTCAAATCAGCACGATTGTGGGACAAAATTGCTCGTTATAGTAAATGTATAATCGCGCACAAATTGTCACATCCTGATTCCGAACGCGAGAATTTAATAGACACTCCGTTAACATTTTTTCATCGAATGGTCTCTATTCAGGTCACGTGTCTAAGCGTAAAAAAGTGTAAAGTGTTTTTAACGGGAAAATTATTAATATGGAAACACATACATGAACATTAGCGCATGTATTTTAACGTGACCTGATTTTGATAAGCAGCACAGATTTACCTTCATTTAAATTGTACATTATGTGTTCCTATGCAAACAAAATATAGTAATTCTTAAGAAGCCTCACAGAATGAATCAGTATTCCGTGGCACGATTTGTAGTGGCTGACCTGAATATCTTCCGTATATAATTTCGATGTTACTTTAGAAATTCTTCGTGTCTAGTACTTAGAAACTATCGCATTTCTTCAGAACGAAAGTTTTACATTCTACAAAAGAACAATCGGACAAAAAATTTCCAAGTTTCATAGATTATATATTGTAAGTTACATTTATAAGATCGTTTATTCTTGGTCCAATTTCACCAGTGTAGATTAACTTTGATTAACTTTAATTTATGCTTTATCTTTTTCTAATTTTTAAAACTAAAAAAAAGATAAGTGAGTTAAACAGAGATTTTAATTAATTTCATTGGTATATTGAGAGAAAAGTTTTTGATATCTGTGACCGTAATTATATGTTATCATAATTAAGATTATTATTGCTTATTTATAACATTAATAATAATAATAATAATAATATGTATATTTCTATCAACAAATATATATAGTTGGCAACGCAAAAATTATGATGATTACAATTATTATAATTTAATTTTTATAGTCATTTTTTTGGAGGCAAACATTAAATTATATCTAAACTTGAACTTTTCTGAACCTTTTAAATTTAACTTTTCTTTTAGTGTAAAAATGGACATTACTTTTCTTCTGATCGCTGTTTTCACGAAGTTATTTTCGTGGGAACTTGTAAGGATTCTTTTTAAATCGTACTCTAACATGATTTTTGCTCGACCACTTAGACCACTTGTGTTTATTACAATCCGGTTGAACTAAAATTAAAGAGTATAAAATCTTGGATTTCTCTATTTATTAACTTCACAATTAATCCAATCTGACATTCAGCAGTAATTCAGTTTATAAATACATTGTGTGTGTGGCGTGTTAAAATCGAACATTTGCAACGAGAAAGACATTTTCTCTTGTAGTTCAATCGCGATAATAAACCGGCGCGGATAATCTGCACTTCAATAATTTAATTAATCCGTCGTATTCTGTACTTCACCACTTTCGGCTTGCGAGATCATCACAATAATTATTAATATTGCATGAATGTAACAAACTTACGTACCTATAGAAAGCGGAATAATTCACATTAAAAAAGCAGGACTGACTAATATCAAAACGTACGATGAGTTATTTGAATCTTGACTTTTTATTTTATTTTGACGAAGTATTCTATCAGAATAAATTTTTATGAAATATGTTATTATGTATTGTACCGCCTTTATACACTAGCTTTGTCTACATTTAATTGGTATAATCTGTGAAATGTACTATATATCCGCGCGACACAAACATAATTTTCTATCCTTGAGAATATTGATCGCCCATCGCGAGAGTGATGGGCTCTTTCATCAATTAGTATTGTCAGTGTACTATCAATAGATCCTTATGCGATCGGCGATACAATCAATCACGTCAATGTGTCCAAAATTTTTGAGAGTCATCGAACAAGCGAAACAAAAAGATGAAAATGTTATTTCGATGAAATATCTAGGTAACTTAGAAAATATTAATTATATATTAGATTATTATGTTTTAATTATTAAATATTTTAATTATAATACTTACTTAAATTTTAATTGTGAAAGGAAAATACCCATTTGGTATTACTTTAATATATTCTATTCATTCTCTCATTATCATTCTAATTCATCACATTCTAATTCAGGATAGTTTAGTCAGTTAAACGTTACGTAAACTGCGCGGTAGATTATTATGTAAATACTGGTTTGAAACCCGTCTTTCTTTCGTCTGCATACGTAAAGCAATGTCATAAAATATTAAATCTTTTATTCATTTTTTTCTCTATTCATAAGAGTTCCTGTAGAATCTTCTATTAGTATTAGTAAGTAGCTATTGGCTCAATGAAATTATTAAGATCATATTTGAAACGTAATAGTTATTTGATTTTACAAACATTTTTAAGAAGGTACAATATTATTTTATTTATGCTAGCTTTTAAAATAAATTTTTATAAATAAATTTTTAAAGTAAAATATATTTGGATTTATTATTAAAGAGTGAGAATATTAAGAAATAATTTAATCTATTGTGTACATAATATATATATACATACATAAATAAATCTTAATTACATCATATCAAACATTAAAAAAGTAATTTGAAATATCGATATATACGATTTAAAAAAAACATATTTAATTTAATTTTGTATAATAATTTTTTTGCAGTAAAACAGCTAATAAATAATTCATGATTCCTTTTGACATAAACAAAAAAGCAGCATTTCTATCCGAGAAATATATTGACGGCATTGACAAAAATATTTATCGTTAACATAAATTTTAGAGAACATTGTGAATTCAATTGCATGAATATTATTATTGTATGAATATTATTGTTATTACATGAACATTATTACAATATAAATAATTGTTTCAAAATATTTATATTCTTGAATATCTAATCTTTCCATGATTATTCTATCAACAGCGAATGTTACTGTATTTGAGTCGGGTTAAGTTACAATCCTTAGAAGCTTGTTAGCGCGGTGTCGAATTATCTTGCATATGCGATTGTGTCACGTTCGCTAAATGCATCGTGAAGGACGAGTCATCCGTGTGATATGAGTGCATCGTGCTTATTTCTATGTGCTTAAAAGTATGTGTGTGCTCGTAAAATTGGGTCAGTAGCGTTAATATAATGGTTCGATACCGTTTTGTTGAACGAAGTTTAACCAAGGTTGTTTCGCAATACACACATCACGAAAAGGAGAATAGTATCCATTCGTGACTCTGAATGCATGATTAACGTAAATATGAAGAAACCTGATAATTTTTATACATTTATTCCATTTACAAATAAAGGTTTACAAGTAAACTTTGACAGATTTAAAAATTTATTGAGGAAAAGAGCATTGATGGGATGCGAGCGAAATTTTTTTTTAAAGTCAAATATAAAAAGATAAAACATTAAATTACTATTTAAATTATTATATTGAAAAGGTATTTAAATATATAATTTATAAAACGTTTTATTTTAAATTATATTACCAAAGAAATATAATGAAATTTATATTTTTTTATATTTAGGAGTTTCTAAATTAAAAAATATTTTTGGAATATTACAATTGTGATTAATCATTTCCGAAATATTAAAAATATATAATACTTTGTTATAAATAAAAGACTTCAAGGGAGCTCATGATCTGTGGATCCGCTAGTGAAGGTACAGGAATATGAATGAAATTGGTGACGTAAACGACAGTAATTCTCTAAAGAGGGCAATGCCTTTTTGTAATTCCCAGAGACGTGATGATTCATAGGAACAATCATATTAACACTCATCATAATTTGTTTTAAAGGAAGTCCGCACCTTTCTTGTAGCTATTTCTCGTAATTATTCTTTTACAAATATGCAACATAAATCCTTCTATTTTTAAATTGTTTCTAATATCGAAACGGAAACATTTGGATATATTTTTGATTGACATAAGTTTTTAAGTAAATTAGTTTGATTATTGTTTATGATTTTTGTAAGAATACATTTATCTATTTTTAGTTTAGTTTTATTAAAGACTATTAATTTCATTAATAAACTATTATACGGATATATTGCGAAAAATGAATGTACAAACGAAATGTACGATCGAAAAAAAAATACTCCGAGAATAGTTTATGTCATTTATATTTTAAATGATTTGATCTTTGTCCAAAACAATAATAACAAGATGACGCTAACATTACGCATAAAGTTAAAAGTTGAAATAAACACTATTATTCATGTCGATTTTAATTATATTTAGCAATTTATGAGTGTTAAGTGTTGGAAAGAGCATAATCGATCGCAACATGTTGCGAATGTGTATCGTCGTGGTAATACAATGATGAATGAAGGCTGTCTACGAATACAAGTAATGACGCAACGCGTGAAATAGTGCCAGTAGACGGACCTTTATCGGTATTCCTTTCTACACGTCATACAGTATATAAATCGAACTTCGGCCTCGCCCATAAAACGACCGCGTGGAAAGAAGCCCAGAAATCTTGTCGCGAAGAGTGGCATCGCGCAGAACTTGATTACTCAATGTTTTGAAATATAATTATACTTGTCGGACTTTAACCCTCGGAAGACAGGCTGGTATTGAATTTAACCTTTTCTCTCATTTGTTAACGCGCGTTAGCGATTGCTCTTACGTAAAAATATGTATAATTAATGATGTATAATTAATTGAAACACAATGTTTGTGCATTTTTATCAGAGTTTTTAACACTTTACATGTATATATTATAATATTATTAACTCTTTCAAAAAAAGTAAGTAAAATGGACTTTGAGATGTTTCGAAAACCTTGACATTTTGTGAATTCAAATTCTTGTCCCTATGACGAATCCTTACCATTGCGAAACGTCCGCATTCGTTAAAAATGTCTCGGCTTCATTTGTAATTTACTTGTCTCGTTCAGATTTTTTAAATTTATAATTAGATTTGTTCATGTTGCTTGAAATCCCTAAAAATTTTTGCATTTAAAATGAGATAAATATATATTTGATTGTTGAAGAGAGAGAAAGCGAAGATTCTAAATGCAAAAAGTGCAAGTAATGCGAATAGACCTATTAATATATACGCCAAAATTAATTAAATATAAATTGTTTATTTCCAATTACGGGGATAAAACTATGTGGCAGTAAATTTCTAAAGCGGATTGAATTTGAACGGCGTCATCATTGTCCTCGTTCTTTGTACCGTCAATTCTTATCGTGAATCTCAATAGTTATCTACGTCAAGCAACATGAACTTTGGAACGTGTAGTCTTGCAAAACTGCTTGAGTACAAGGTGCGCGTTCTTGCGATATTTATAATGCATTCGTTTATATTTATTTGCCCTTCGGTTATAAAAATATAAAAAATAGTATCAATTAAGTGGATAAATGCTTTATTTGCGATTTTTATATTCTTGTTATAACTTTATCTCAGATACAAATTTTCAATGACCGCCTTATTTGTTCGTGTCGTTTTATACAAAAACAATGAGATACAAATCCGATTTTTCGCTAGCTGCTCTTTGCATCTTTGTGTCGATAGGACAAGATAAAAATTCATACATAATATATAATTTATTGAAACGGGAATCGAAAAGCAAGTGATATAAAAAAAGCATAATCGACACTTGAATTCTACACTGAAAAAATATAGTCAATTTTAATAAATATTGTATTTAATTCAATACTGCCAACTAAACATTTACTAATAAATATTTGTTCAGTATAAAAAGAATGATTGTTAAATCAAATTAATGTTCTTATATCAAATAAATATTATATGTTTTTATCTTTAATAAATATTTAATTCAACTAAATATTTATTAAAATTGACTATATTTTTTCTTAGTATACATGAGATATACACTGAGAAAAAAATGTATTAAATTTTAATAAATATTTATTTGAATTATACTAATTTGCTTATCATATAAATATTTACTAAATTAAACAATTACAGATCAAAATTGAATCAATGAGAATAAATAAATTAATAGAAATACATATATATAAAAAATATATATCTATTCTATTTTTAATCAAAGCTGATTTTAATATTTAATAACGCAAATTTTTGCAAATATATTATTATTTGGTTAATAAATTTAAAAAATGGTACACTGAGAAAAAATATAGTTAATTTTAATAAATATTTAGTTGAATACTGCCAATTAAATATTTATTAAATATAAAGATATATTTATTTGATACAAGAAACATTAATTTGATTTAACAATCATTCATTTTACTGAACGAATATTTATTTATAGTAAGTAAATGTTTAGTTGGCAGTATTGAATTAAATATTTATTAAAATTGACTATATTTTTTTCTCAGTGTACTTAAATTAATGATCTTGTCTCTACTAAATAAATACATATTTATCTTTAATAAATATTTAGCTAGTATTATTTAAACAAATTTTATTAAAATTTAATACATTTTTCTCTCAATATACGAGCGATAGAATACCTATAAAACTGAGCTTTGCGCCGCAGGCGCATCTTGAAAATCGAAACTCTCTCTATCGTTATCGCGCGGCGCGTTTCGACTACAATGCGTGCATTCCGTCGTGGATTGACACGTGCACGCGTGCATTGGGGGCAAAGTGCACTTGACCGAGTCAGCTGCCGCGCGTTTAACGGATCGCGAAGACCGCGGCGGATAAATCAACTTGCAGTTGACTTCGAGGAATTCAGGACTTCGTGAATGCAACTATACTGAAAGATATTCGTCGTAGGGAATTCGTTTAATTGCCGTCTGCTCGTAATTTTACATTGCATAAATGTATCCCGGAACATTTAAGAGACGTAAATGAAACCATCTTGTCAAAGCTTACTCATCGTTTACTAAATAGGCAAAGTTGCGTGACGGATGTGAATCTGACCTATTAAGTAATAACTTGATTACTTTTTATCGTATGATGATTGATTGCACGTATGCGGATTTTTTAAAATTAAGAGTTTGTTATGTGCGATTTAATTATATCCAATTAACTTATATCTAGTTGAGCCTTTGCATTATTTATGTATATATTTCCTAGTTTTTCCTTCTTTTTTTCATTATTTGTACATATATCAGTTTTACATATGCAACAACTCGACGTCTATGTATAAAATCTTGATTTATTATCGTATAATATTATATAAATATTTATAATATTATATAAATGTATGATCTTATTTTTCTGCATTTAGTATTTTTAACGAACACATTTCGCAGCGTGAAACATTATTATCTGTAAAATTTAAAGCACGCAAAGATATACTTATTTACAACATTGAATAAGTCTCTGCAATCTTTAAGATGCATTTTACCTTTATTCAAATTTATTGCAGTTTATGATTTAGCAAATGTAAATTAATTCTCTATATAACAACATTTATAATATTTAAAAATATTTAAAGATAAGATATAGAATATATTTCGATAATTACCGTTTATGTAAAAATAAGTCGCACTTCTAAGGATTAACGATAATTCTTTATTTACACATTTTTAACGATCGACGAACGTCGATAACGCCACGATTATAGAAATTTTCAAGTAAGAGATTGGATCTGTTATATTCAGGATGCTGCTCAAGATAAAATAAGATAGATTATGTATTAGATGGAGACTATTCTGATATATGTACATTGCCAGTACTAGAAATTTATATACAATATTATATATAGTTCACGTTACATATAAGCACTACAGATTTTCAATACTGGCAGTGTGTATCGGATTAGAATAAGATATTTATGTATCTGTATTTTATATACATCTATCCTACTCTATCTTAAGCACTATCCTAAAAATGAGACCAGTTAAAAATTGTCTGAAGTCGGTATTCATATAGTCCATTCTCATTTTAAGATCGTCTTAAAAATAATGTCTTAAGATACTAATACTCTGATTAATTCATGACATCTTAAGGTACGATTATAAATACCAATCTAAAGCTGCGTTTCGATATTCACTGCCAGAATTGAAAATCTATAGTGCACGTTAAGTGCGTTATAAATTTTCAGCAAAGGCAGCTTAAACAATGCCTAATTTCTTATTTGAGCATCTTTAGCTGATATTCGACGACGATAGTCGCATTAAGGTCGAGAGTACGATCAAGAAGCCTTCTTGACATAAGTCAAAGAGCCGATTTTGAGCCTTCGAGAACTCCTACCTCCACCGAGTCGAGGATCATTTCGGCGACGAAGGGCGTACTTGAATGCACCGCATGCACCTCGCAGATCTCACTAACTCTTGTCGACTTTGGGAATGGTTTTTCTTGCAGTGTCGATTAATCCGCATCGCGCACAGAGAAGCACCTCGCAGAGTAAAGTGTTGATCTTGGAAGAGTAAGAGCGACCGGATAGAGAACCGCCACCATGATCGTGGACGATAAACAGTGAGTCGTAGTGTAAACGCACGGTATATGCCGCTGCGTAGCTCGTAGATATACCGAGCCTGCACCGCTATGCATCGCGCATTGTTCGTTGCATACGCTGCATGAGCTCTCTGCTGTATTTTCTATTTCTGCTTATACTGTTACGACTCTCTACGCCCTCGGATGCGAATGGCCCACGATGTTAAATTAAACGTGCTATGGGCCTCTTGGCTCGTAGGACTTCCTAAAACGACGAGTTCTTTTATTAATTTTGTTTTGCCATAATGCTCAAAGCACGTTTCTTTCTTTACGATCCCATTCTATATGTTACAATTTAAGTCACATATTATTATATGTAGTCATATTTTTTTTCCTTGTTATTTATATATCTGCAATTTTCTCATATGATGATATTTTTGTCACTATTTTTAATTTTCTTCGCCGGAAAATTCCGTAGAGTACTTCGCAACGTAGCTGCTAATTAAACTGCTAATTAAAATTATTGTTATTATTTTATCTATTTCTATCGCTTTGATTTATCTGTCTTTTGTTCTTAGCATGACGATTTTGTTCTCGATGTTATCGGCATGAAATATATAAATTATAGTTAGATATGATACAACAATATATCGTAATATTTTATCTAAAATTTATATAAAAAGTGATCATGTGATTCTAATCTCTCGTTCAAATTAGTAAATGTAAAATATGTTACATAAATTAAATTTAAAATCACATTATCATTGTTTAGCATCGAACAGAATGTATATTCCGTAAGTATATCTTTTCTTTTTCTTGTTAGAGAAATAATCAGATCAAATAATTAGATACAAAAACGATAACGAAGAATTTGAACAATCGGTATTGTTACAAGGTCGATTGTGATCCTCATTGGAAAAATATTGTATGAGTTTTTTATAAAAATTTTTCCATAATAATCAACGCTTGAATACACATAAGTTTCAACGTGACTATATCGTTGGACTGAAATCTAAGCATTTCTGTGTAGCTTTTATCTATGATACTTTCTTAGTAGTTTCTCTCATAGTTTGTAGATTATCTATATTTTTGTATAAATTTTGCATAATTATATGTATTAGTTTAACAAAAAATATATAGAAATATGTTAATTGTTAAATAATTAAGTAAATACTTAATTATTAAATAATTAAGTAAATTATAAGATATATTGGATTTGGATTAAAATCTAATCATTTCCTATCAAACATAGATTGTAGACTTTATTTACGATAGCTTCCTGTATAGCTTGTAGACTTTATGATAACTTTTTTTATAAATTTTGTATTCTAGATAATTATATTAGTTTATCAGAAAATCTTGAAGTTTGTTGATCATTAAATTATTAAATACATTACAAGATATAAATTTAACCTGCATCGATTTATGTTCAAGGAGAAAGACAAGGTACGAAAATATTTAATGGACTGACTCTCTTCTTTGTTTCAATTTTTAATGAGTATATGATTGGAGATCGTAGTTGATTGTAAGTTTGGTTGTAGATTGGTAGTAAGGTATCGCTATTTTAATATGCATAAATGATGCCGGAACTTTTCCACTCGAATGTCGAAAGCAATGTGGAATAAAAATATAACTTATTATCTCTTAATGCAGATGAGAGAAGAAAATATATTTCGTAGTATATCGATTTCTCATCTGAGTAAAGGGCCATGATATGAGCTTATTTTTTATTGTTGCTTCTGTATTGTTATGTTATATTGTTTCTATATATAAATATTTCTTTAAAAGTTAATAATTCAGTTTTTTTTTAATACAAAATTTTTGTTTCAAAATATTTATAAACAAAATTCAATATTCTGTGGACATAATATTTTCGAATGTTCGTTAGACGCATTGCAAGGAGAATAAAAAAATACAACGTAACTCCAAACTGATACTGTATTCGTTTTGCTAGACTTTCTCCCGAGAGAAAAGTTTTTATTCGACTCGCGGGAATTTGCAACAAATCGTTAGAAAAGAGAATAAACAGCGAGATCTGGAGATCTTCAGCGGACGATGTACTCCGGCATTTGACCGTGAGACGCCTGTTACCGCACAGTTGGCCCCCTTCGTCCCCCTTCAACTTCCGCCTTACGCACGAGACCCTTTGGACCCATACTCGACCGCAGATAAGACTCGAGAGACCGGTTGGCTCCATCCATTCGCTCGCTGCGTGCAATGTGAACTTGCGACGTTCAAAGTCCGTAATGATATTGAAATCTCGATTACGGGTTCTCCCGGCGTCTTTTTTTGTAACACTTTGATCTTCCACTATCATGCAGGATGTCCCACGGAATCATCGATTTTATCATAAAATCATAAATTGTAAAGCAGTTAATGTTTTTTCTTCCATTTTTAAATTAAAATATGCGAGACATGAGATATAATAAATGAAAATTGCAGTTAATCGCAAAAATAAGGCTACATTTATGATTTAATTTCAATTTTAACGTATTCTAATCTCATCTTTGATGAAATTTTATTTTTAAAGCGATCGCTATTTTTTAAAACCTATTTCTTACTTTCTTTAATTGAAGAAATATAATTGTTCCTGTATCGATTATACATACAGATTTATATAAAATTTTTAAAAAATGATTTAAAGACTAGCTTTAGACGTCAATATCTTTGCTCTATTTCTCCATTTTTTTTCTATTTATAGACTTGTAAATTATACAATTACGAAAGTGTTATTTTTCTTATACGACTCTTAATGTAAATTTAATTTCAAGTGTTCCATATCGTCATGTATATTTTATTTCGTTATATATCTTGTATTCCATATTTTATTTTTTAATGCTTTCACGATGATAATAAGTGCGTTTATTTGCTAATTGGTATATGTGAAACTAGATAGATGAGCTAATGGTATATTTTAGTTACTCTTAGACCATGTAATATTTTTTATTTCTTTTGCAATGCGTTTAATATTTATTAGAAAACTCAAACATGAACTTTGAACAATTAATTGCATTTATATTTACATTATATTTTATACATATATTAATAATAATGAGATATATGAAAATACATAATTATAATTAGCATTTCAGATTACCGTATCATAAATCAACAACATCGAAGTAAAAAATTAATGATGGTAAAACACAGTGTCATTATATATATGATATATAATAAGGAACGAATTAACTAATTTTCGAAGTACATTATCTTATCAGTGTTTAATTTAATAGCGAAAAAACTGTAGTTTTACAAACTAACGTAATGTCAAAGTTTGCGTCAGACCTGCTTGTTATTTTAAGTTAAATCGCAGGAACGTGACATAACTCGTGTTTGCTTCTCGTATATAGTATCAAGTGCGCTGCGTTATGCTGATACCGTCTGACTGCTATACGCACGATCAATATTAAGCAAAATTAGAAACTTGATTAATAATAATATTGTAGTGTGAAATGAGAAAGTAAACTATTGATCTAACTATACCTAAGAAGAAAGAGGTGGCATAAGTGCGTCGCATAATAAAATTCAGGAATGGTCGGTATAACGTGAATAGAGGACGCAATCAATAGTAGAATAAAAAGTATCGTGAATATGATATGACGCAATCAATAATAGAATAAAAAAGAATTAACAGATATGCAAGTCCACTGATCTAAATTGACTTCGTCCGCAGATTGATATTTTATCAGAACTGAACTTGACTTCGCGAAACATGTGATCGAAATGGACTTGAAATTAACTTTTTGGATTTATGTCTCTTTCTCATGGATATAGGTAGATTTATTTTTGGCCGCATTTTCAGTAGAAAGTATTTTGCAACTATTGGAAATTTTTCTTCTTTATTTATCTTTATCTTTGAGATAGAACTATTTTTATAGATTTAAAAGTGTAATTCAGTGCGAAAAAAATTTCCAATGGTTACAAGATAAATATTTTGCTGAACACGGCCACTTATATAATATTTCATAAAATGATCACTCTTTTATGCAGTATTAATATGAATCTTTCGTAGTTACATAAATTGTTTGATAAATTAAAATAAAAAAAAAGTAAAATGTTTCCTATAATTCACTAATTCTTTTTTGCAACTGACAACACAATCTTTTTTAAATATTTAAGTAAGATTAATACTTAAACATATCTTATCGTAAAAAAATACCGCCAACGAAATTTTATTAACAGACTGAAAATCAATAGCCAATATATATGTCGCACAAGGCATTAAAGGAGATGTTTAAGCAACTTTTACATTTTTATTGTACAAGAAATACTATATTTTTTATTATTTAGGTTTGACAAGCGACCGTGATATTCTGGTACCCTCCATGTGATGCTAGAAAAGGCAAACTAATTAAATGATATGTCTTTCTAGTTCTTCGCTTCGGGAATACAATTACATTCTTATAATTGTTGATGCATACTATAGATGTATATGATTGAATTTGTATCCTATTGCTTCAATAGCTTGTTATCATATCACTTATCGATCTTAAATAGATGTCGTGTCTGTAAGAATGCTTCTTTTTTTTTTCTACGCACGTAGCATGATAAGTGTTATGTTACAATATCTGTAACCACGCTATAAAATAGATAAATGGCGCTAATTCAAAGTCCATGAAAGAATTAATCCTGGTGATTAAATATTATCGATTGTTTATATACGAGATTGTTTAGTTTTTGTATAGTTTTTGATCGTTATTAATTCGAATTGCAAGACGCATGATTTCGACCGATAGCCTTTACTCTCACGCTTGAAAACTGCTTACTCGAGTAGATAATTCGCTTGCTACGGATAAGCAGAATGAGATATTGTAGTATCCGATAAGCACTGTCGCGGGAATATATAGATAACTAATAATATTCAAGATTATATCTTTCTACAAGAATTAAAGTACAATGATCGAATTATATAAATGTATAAATTATACAATTACAATAATTTTTTTTTTTTTGAAGGGATATGAAAATAAAATCTAAATTTATTTACTTCGAATTTTGGATGTGTTATAATCTTTTTGCATTCAAATTTCACAAGAGAAGAGAAATAGGAATAGTGTTTTTTATTAACGCTGATATCTAAATACGAATATTGAGTGATTTCTTTATTTAACAGGGAAATGGAAAGTTTCTGGATCTACAGCGCGATCCACGCGATCAAGGCTCTGTCGTACGTGTACGACTTGCTGACCTTCCCCGTGTATCTCATACTTCAACGACCATGGGAGAAGCGTAAGGCTTCCAGGAGGATCAAGGCCCGTCCAATCTCCAAAGATGATAACCAGATCACTTACAGAGGCGTCGATTCTCCTAAATCGATGCACATCATGCTTGAACGTGAAAAAGTTGATACTCTGGAAAAGGTACTTCTTTGCGTTGTCAAAATGTACGGCGATAAGAAGTGCCTTGGTACCAGACAAATCTTAGCAGAGGAAGATGAGCCTCAACCTAATGGCAGAATCTTCAAAAAAGTAATATGTCTCAGACATTTAAATATAAATCCTTTAATATTTCATAATGTGAAAATTGTCATTTTTTTATATTAAAAAAATAAAAGTAAAAAATTATAGAAAGAGAAGAATTTTTAGGACGAATTTCAACATGTCTCAATATGCTCTCTTTACTTTTACTTAATATAAATATCGAAGAGATACAAAACTAATTTTGTATTGTGAAATTCTATCTATTTTCCAGTATAAAATGGGAGAGTACAAATGGAAGTCATTTAGCGAAGTCGAAAAGTTGGCCTCTTCCTTCGGCCGAGGTTTAGTAGAACTCGGTATGAAGCCACGTAATAATATTGTTATCTTCGCCGAGACGAGAGCGGAATGGATGATAGCGGTACATGGATGTTTCAAACAGAATTTTACCGTGGTAACGATATACGCGACTTTAGGCGATGAGGCTATTGCTCATGGTATCAACGAAACCGAAGTAGATACTGTCATTACTAGCCATGAACTTCTGCCAAAATTCAAGCGTCTGCTAGACATGGTACCGGAAGTCAAGAAAATTATCTATATGGAAGATCAACTCAAACCGACTAGCACCAAAGGTTACAAGGTATATTTTAATTTAAATATTGAATATTAATTTTTAATACGAATTAAGATGTATTCAGATGACTTTAGACTTTTTAGATTAAATCGTAAGAGTATACATAATCTTTATTCAGACTTTTTTTATGATTGTATGTAATTATAATTAATGGAATATTCATTCGTTATTCATTCGTTATTCATTAGCGAAAATTAATTTAAATAATTGGTTATGCGCATGTATCTATTAATATTATTTTTCTTCTAAAAATTTATTTTGCTTAATAGCTGTGGCATTGACTATGATTGACTGTCATGTTATTACGTAATGGTTGATGTCAGTACTGCCACTTATGATTAATAGTCTTTACTTTCTTGTTTTTTTTTTTTTTAATTTAAGTATTCTTTATTATTTGTTTCAGGATGGAGTACAATTGTTACCCTTCGCCAATGTTATCGAAATGGGCAATAAATCAAGTGCGAGTGCTAATTCACCAAAGAATGATGATACCGCTATAATCATGTATACGTCTGGTTCGACGGGAGTGCCGAAAGGCGTCCTTCTCTCTCACAACAATATCATTAGCACTCTAAAAGCATTTTCCGATGCTGTAGAGATTAGATCAGACGACATTTTTCTCGGTTTCTTGCCATTGGCCCATGTCTTCGAACTACTGGCCGAAAGTGTGTGTCTTTTAACCGGAGTGCCCATTGGTTATAGCTCACCGCTTACACTGATTGATTCGAGTAGTAAGATTCAGAGAGGATCGAAGGGTGATGCTTCCGTCCTACATCCAACTTGCTTAACTGCAGTACCGGTGAGTTTCAAATCTTTGCAAATCATTCAATTTCTTATTAATTATTATTAATTTTTTTATCTGAAAAGAAAATTGTTTATCTACTAATCACTAAGTTTTATTCAGAGCATCTTAAGTCTTTAAGTTTACAAATAAAAAAAAATATTTTAATGAATGAAAAAATACATCGATATCTTTTTTAAAACAAATTATCAAATTTTGTTTCTTATTTTAATACAATTTTTTAGGTAGTACTAATACACAAATATAAAATTGTTTCAGCTTATTCTCGATCGAATTTCCAAAGGAATAAACGAAAAAGTGAAGAAATCTGGTCCATTTAGACAAGCTATTTTTAATTTTGCATATGAATACAAATTAAAGTGGACGAAACGAGGCTATGAAACGCCTCTTTTCGACAAATACATCTTCGGAGCTGCGAAGCAAGTACTAGGCGGTCGTGTTAGACTTGTGCTCTCTGGAGGTGCTCCGCTCAGTCCGGATACTCATAATCAAGTGAAACTTTGCCTATGCGTCACCGTAATTCAAGGATATGGACTCACAGAAACGACTTCTTGCGCAACCGTTATGGACAGTATGTATTTTTGAACCGGAATGCTTATTCGATGTTCCTGTCGTCACGTATATTTTTCTTTTTAGCGTGTGATAGAACTACCGGAAGAGTTGGAGCACCTACTACGGTTTGCGATATCCGGTTAGAGAATTGGGAAGAAGCTGGTTATCGAGTCAAAGATCATCCACATCCCAGAGGAGAAATCGTGATCGGTGGAGACATAGTTTCCGCGGGTTACTATAAATTGCCGGATAAAACGAAGGAAGATTTCTTCCAAGAGGATGGCAGACAATGGTTCCGAACAGGTGATATCGGTGAATTTCATGCAGATGGTTCTATCAAAATTATTGGTACGTCCCAAAAGTTACATCTTTAATATCTTTAATATTTAATATCTTTTTGTTCTTATGAGAAACATATAATAATATATTTATATTATTATTTTCGATATTTCTGATGTTTATTTATGTAGATCGAAAGAAGGACTTGGTTAAATTACAACTCGGCGAGTACGTTTCTTTGGGTAAAGTTGAGGCCGAGTTAAAGACTTGTCCTGTCGTAGAAAACATATGCGTCTATGGCGATGCGAATAAAGCGTACACAGTGGCATTGGTTGTACCTAATCAGCATTATTTAGAAGAAATTGCTAATAATCTAGGCATAATTGGAAAGACTCTCGAGGAGCTCTGTAACAGTCCACAGATCGAGAAAGCGGTACTTCAAGAACTTGTTGAGCAAGCGAGGAAATGTATGTTTCTGTATATTCTTTATTATTTTTAATTTTGTTATCGTCAATCGATAAATTTATTATTATTCAACAATTTATTATTATTTATTGTTTATAGGTAAGCTCCAAAGGTTTGAAATACCCGGTGCGGTGAAGTTGTGTTCAGAACAATGGTCACCCGATATGGGTCTGGTCACTGCGGCGTTCAAACTCAAGAGGAAAGCGGTTCAGGAACGTTATCAACATGAAATTAATAGGATGTATGCCTCGTGATGTTCCGCCATAGGATGCACTAAATGTTGCGTATAATGGGGATTTAAATCTAAGAAATTACCTTGTCCAACAGACGGTACCTCGATAATTCATAGATACATGTAAACATTGTCATAAACTCATATTTTACACTGGTCACAGTGCCAAGCTCGTGGCAATCGCGTGTGCAATCGTAATGATAATCAAAAGATCTCTGCATTCTTTGAGTGATTTTCTCGATTCCGTCATTTGATTAATGATCCACTGACGTTTGATCAAATTGTCGTTAATTCATTTAATTGAGTCGAGAAGTTTATTTGTAGAACGTTGAGACCTTTTGATCTAAAAATGAAAGTATCGCTTTTTTAAGGCATTTTTTCATTAGGTCTTCCGAGCGCGATAAATTTTTTGCAATTTTACATCGGTATCGATTGTTACACACAAGTCGAGTATTTCGATTTCGTGATACGAAATCGATGGGATTTCTTATGTATCACTTTCCGTATTCACTTTACGTATGCATTATCAATGATAAATGGATATCATTATAGTAGTGCGATATTGGAAAAAGATAATGGTACAAGACGATTTTTCACTGGGAAAGTTGTCGTATTCCCTCTATTTTTCGATAATTTTTCATTATGTCATTCGATTTGCGCATTTCAGTGCACCTATCTAATTGTTGGTGTTAATGGGCCAGTCACGATATCTTTGCGAACGAGCTGGTTTCAGCTTCACAACTCGTATGGTGTACTTATTTTGAGTGTCATTCAAAATTCGTTCAGTTTTTAGAGGGGACGGAATGTTTGAAAAGGATCTTTCCTAAGAGTCTTTCGTTTTCTTACGAATAATATATCATGTACATATAGAAAAGAAACGAAAAAATAAGGCTGTTCGTGTTCGGCACGTATAGATCAATTTCAATAAGGAAATTTTAATAATATATTGTGTAAATTAAAATTTCTCTCTCATCGATACTACCACTTAACATTATACTCTTATACCGTCTGTCTAGTAATTTATCGACGTACTCTGCCTACTTTTCGAAATATTAATTCAAGCATCACAATATTTCTCCCAGCAACAGAGAGAATATTTTTGTGTATATGTGTATATGCGAGTGTATGCGAGAGTGTTTGATTTTCATTGTTGTATGCTTGTATGCACATATATGTCTATAAGAAAAAGATTAGGAAGTAAAACGTATGTGAGCTTATAAAAAAAATCATGTTTTACAAATATGTAATTGTTCTTTACTGTTAATTTTCCATGCGCGTGTCTCTCTCTGGCGGTTCGAGTCATACGACTGAATTATGTATATTTCAAGGCAGAACTATATATTTAAAATATTTTAAGACATCTTGAAATATATCTTGCTTCTTCATTTGTTTGAATAAATGAAATTTTGCTACGACAGGAAGTCAATTTTCAAAATTTTTCACAATTTATGTATTTTGTTAGTATTGTATATTTCTTAAATATAATTGATATATATAATGTAATATATATATATATATATATATATATATAAAATATATATATATAATATATATATATATATATATAATATATATATATATATATGTGTGTGTGTGTATGTATTATATCGACTGTATTTTTTTTATTTACGTATTCGTGCAATTCCAGCACATAAATACGAGCCGACAGAGAAAACAGCGCAGTTTCCGGGAAACTTGTACATTTTGCCGCATAAAATGCGCGATGTATAGCAATTATGTGCGTTCACACAGATACAAAAGCATATTTTTCTTCTTTTATTTCACGAAAGAGAACGAAAATGGCGGGAGCTAATATCAGTAATCAAGTGAGAACATAAAACAACGAGCACTCATGAGAGCTAATGATCAGAGGCAGCTCATCTTTCTTTTTTATTCATCACAAGAGTTCCTGCGATAGCTAAGTGTATGAGAGCTGGTACTAATCTTTATTAATTATTAAGCGCTGTACATTACTTAAGTAGGCATGGTCAATTGTTTGGTGTTATGACATCAAAGATATAATTATTATTAATATGATTATTAGCAATTATCGTTATTTGAAAATAATTTGCAAAATAAATGTACAAAGGTGTATATCACTGACTTAAACGTCATTGTGAAATCTCTTTCATTATCACTTATTCCATTTCCCAGATATGAGCTACGACTTTTACTTTCCTAATAATTAAAAAAAAATAATAAATTTGTTTCCTTACTCCCTATCATTACATCAGTAAATTCTCAATCTTCAATTTGCAGAAAAATTGCGCTTAGAGACCACGAGCCTTTTAAGGATCGTCATTAATCGAAATATCCAATCTGTTTAATTAAAATATGCAGGAAAGAAAATATAGAACGTGAGAATTGAGTATGGTATAATAATTTATTCATTACAAATAAAGAAGTCATTAATACATTGATCTATCAAGTTGGTCATTTGCAGTAGTAATATATATGGAATATCATCTTTCTACTTTCTATGGATGTATAATAGGTGTATAAACTATCAAGTGTATACGATTGTGTGCGTAGTGCTGCGCGTTTTAAGTACACTCTCTAAAATCTGTAAAATATACATTTACATACACATATACATGACTATACGTAAACTGCGCGCCACTAATGCGGAACGAGTTCTCTCGACAATTATAAAATATAAACATACATGTATGTACGTCTAAAGTTCACGAGACAGTGAATCGCGAGAAACATTCATCTTCTTTACGTGCGAGGTCACCGGTCATCAAGACAGTTTGAATTAATGATTTCATCAATTGGATCTTCCTTATTCTCTCGATTGAAATGCGAAATAGAGATCACTTGTTATTCATAACGCGTACGTTATATAATGATTGTGACCAACTTTTCATTTTATTGAAGTAAAGATATATATAAACCTATAAAGTCTGATTTAAAATAAATAACGAGCCATAAGCTTATATTATTATAGATTGTAATATAATAATTGCAACTTTAGGAGAATAATTTATTAATATACACATTTTTACATGTATAGGAGCGCCTACGATAAATTTCCAATCCGTTTATAAGATCGTTATTGCTTTTAATTGAACAGAATTTGTACATTGATTATATCATGTGATACTATTTATATGTCAACTGCGACTGATGAGAAAAATAGTTATTATTAATAACATTCTTTTTTTTATATGCGAAGGTAAACTGTAGAAATAAATTATGCGTCATGTATTTTTATAGATGAAAGAAATTATTACGCATTTAGAGAAGCGTAATCTATTTATTTTTATTATCTTTTGACAACCGGCCTCTTCGCACTTATCAAATCCTTTTTACGATATCTACACAACATTTTTTTAGTCACATCACAACAATATAATTTTCTAACATAAAGTTTCTCAAAACTGTTAGCCACGAAATATTTTTAAAATTATGTTATATTTATTTAATACACATTTTTTACACGTATAAGAACATCTAAATTTATAGATAAATTTGCAATCGATCTTTAAAAGATCGTAATTTGCTTTTAATTTTTAACAGATATCTTGTTACACAGAACTCCGTGACTTCAATTTCGTGGAGAACATGCTTTGGAACAAAACCTGTTCTAACAGCACAAGTATTTTTTACTTTATAGTAAGCTCCTCTAAAGGTCGATATCTTTTTAAATTGAGACCCGAGTTTAATCTCAGTTCAGAAGTACATTCTAGACTTTGGTCAAGATTCTTACGTTATATGGAATTAATTGTAGACTCTGGATTACATAGGTAAGTAACCCGTTAATTACGTAGAAGTGCACGAAATTATCTAATGAGAGTACAATTTACGCGATAGAGAAAGTCGTTTGGACGTATTACAGCGCTCGCGAACAAACGCCTAGCCTGAGATAAACTACGTATTCAAAGTCGCTTTCGATCCCTGGCGCTCGTTTTAACTAAAAATATTTTCTTATGACAAACACACTTCGTGATCATTCAATTAATCATGTCGTGAGATATCTCGTTGAATAATGCGATTTGCACGAAAGTATTTAGGTGAAAATTGCGCCTTTCAATACTTTGTTTAAAGAAGGAGATGCTATGTGCTTTCAGGATTTCCAGTAAAATCTATAGCTTAGATCGTATTAAAGGATAGTGATTTTAAATCATAAACTATTGGCGTTAGGAAATTAACTTTTTTTTAATAAAACGTGACTCTTTAACAGTTCGTAATTTTTCTTTTAAATAATAAACATTTGTTCCGATCGATATTAATTTTCTGGAGCTGATGTCAAAACCTGTAATAGTTAATTGATATTGGATCTATGAGATTCATTTAAATATAAATAAAAGGAATTAATTAAAAGGAAATTAATTAAAAGGCATTAATTAATTAAAAAAAATTAATTTCAGAAATGATGTAGATTATATAAAAAAATGAATGAATACTAAGTTTATTTTAATAAAATAATTCAAATTTGCAAATGTAACGTAAAGATATAAAGAATAATTGAATGGATTCAATAGATCCACGTTAGTTCCATTAAAGAAAAAGTTATAATATGAAAAAGTTATAATATGAAATTGAAACTTTTAATAGCATAATTAAAATTGTTCAGAAATTACTCGCGTTGTGTGAGACCGGAATACATTTCGTAGAAAATGTATGTTTGACGAAAATATATGACGCTTGGGATTAACATCAGCTGCAAGAGGCGGTCCAATAATATGAAATGTTATTAAAGTATCGATCGAAGCTGGAAGGCGTGTAGGCGAACGATCTCTGAAGAAGTTAAACGATTTTTCTCCAACTGATACCGTAAAGGAAGCAGGAAATACGAGATTGAAACTCTATCGCGATCTACGGCACCGTAATCACGTTGCGATATAAATGAATATCGAAGTTTCGGTAGATAACAAAGTTAATTAACGTAAACGATGTAAAAGAATTATCCAGCTTCAGAATTATTCAGTTCAAGATTTTATCGATCGCTTGCCAATAATGCAGAACTGCATTTAGAATCGTGTGATCAAGAGGAAAGTATAAAGATTCCTTTAATAATCATTAATAATAAGATCTGGCTTTTATTTTACGGTACGATAAACGATCACGTGATCCGTGAAAACGTTCGTAATACGTAATAGTCGTAAATCACCGCTCTTTCATTTGGAGCAAGAATTTTCTACTTGGGAGCACTTTGATGAGACTCTTCCATTTGTCCCAAGGTAAAATGTCGGATGAGTAATGAAAACGATTCCGGGCGATATCATTCGCATTCGTGATGAGAATACTCAGACAATTATCTGAAAGGCATCGTAGAGACGTGTGAGGAACGTCTGAATCGTTTAAGACGACTTTTTTCCTTCGCGTTATTTGAGCGAATAAGTGGTGCACGGAAAATCTTTGTAGATCTTGTAAACACTTTCAGCATTGACGATTCTTATGAAATGCATTTGCAATTGAGTATATTACAACTGTTACTTATTAATTTTATTTCATTTATCAATTATGTGTACTTTAAACGAAAGATATATGATATTCGTAAATTATGTATTATTCATAAATTTTTCGGAAAAATT
>Ga0157363_1000504_pt1 | contig 29809 bp, 12 predicted proteins | sample AttsexASBM1_FD_111477 | JGI IMG/M metagenome (GOLD analysis project Ga0157363, IMG submission 111477) | Fungus gardens microbial communities from leaf cutter ant in Ribeirão Preto, State of São Paulo, Brazil - Atta sexdens ASBM1 | ecosystem: Host-associated > Fungi > Mycelium > Unclassified ... | reverse complement strand
TTTTATTGTATAAATATATTTTTTTATAATTTTTTTTATATTTATTTTCATAACTGCTTCCATCCCTTTTCTTCTTCTCCTTCTCACGCTTGATATAAAGAACAAAGTCAACGAGGAGAAAACATAGGAGACCATATATCCATGCATACATATAATACACAAATTCATTGATTTTCTTAACTTACACGATTTTTTATTCCCGTTTTCGACCTCTGCCGCAACGAAGTTATTTCATCCGCAAAAATAATTTATACAACGAGAACTTTCGCCTTGTCAAACATTCAGCATTTTCTCTCATGATCTTCCTTCATCCCTGTCATTCTCTTTTTCTCTCCGATTTCTACTAGATCGAAAAATAGAGGGGATGACCATATCTTATTTATGGGGTTGTATATACCTTATTTATAAACATTTGTACCTAGATCTGCGCTCGTTCGCTCAGGCAGTCGCGTAATATGTTATACGATGCGATACGATTAACGATCTTGAAAATTACGTAGAAAGAAAGCTTTTGCTGAAATACCTAAAAATATAATTACTCTCTAAAGTTTTTAGAGTGAATTGTCATTCTAAAGAGTGAAATCTCTTAAGGTATTTCTCCGAGAAATTGAGTTTCTATAGATTTTGTTGAAATTTGGATATTATGTTTAAAATAATTTTATCTATACATGGTTAAAATTTCAAAGACTCAACACTGTTAAAAATGTAACTACGAGCTTCCTTTACATGTAAATGAAGCTCGTGATTATGAATGAAAAATGAAAAATATTGAATGATTTACCTGCACTGAAAAAAAATATAGTCAATTTTAATAAATATTTAGTTGAATACTGCCACTAAATATTTATTAAATATAAAGATATTTATTTGATACAAGAAATGTTAATTTGATTTAACAATCATTTTTTTTATTGAACAAATATTTACTTACTGTAAGTAAATGTTTAGTTGGCAGTATTGAATTAAATATTTATTAAAATTAACTATATTTTTTTCTCAGTAAAAATTAAATTATAATAATTACTTAAATGTAATGAACATGTACATTAAATTTATGAAAAATATATTCAATTTCATGTACATGTACACAAATATACTTTTTAGTTATAAATACATTAAATTTAATGTAATGTCATGAAATTAATTAAATTCAAATTGTATAACTTAAAAGTATATTATATTTCATGAAATTTTTAACAAGTGGTGTCGAAATGGAGATATTCACTTTCAAAGTTTCGAAATTTTTATTTTTAATACGTAAACTCCTATATCAAGTCTTGCTGAAGTAATTTTAATATTTTGCGACAAAAATAAAAAAAAGTTACACATTTTTTTTTAAATGAATATATAATGTAGAATATTATAGAAACTTTAAAAAAAATGGAGAGGCCTAGCGGTAGCATTTCTGAATTAGAGTAGTTTAAGTTTGCAATTTGAAGTCTCCTCGTACGCCGAAGACAGAGACATGTTGCTGTCACATTTCAATTATCTTTAGTGCAGATTAGTTTCGTGCACACAGATAGGACATTTATGCATGTGTGCATACGTTCACCTTAAAAGTTTCTCTCTTCAGAAAGCACGCGCGGAGAGACATATTCGTAGTTTGTGACGCGATTAATTTTCTAGCGTGATTGTAGCTGGAAAAATACCTTAAAGATTGAAAATTGAGTCATTCTTTTTCAAGACTGACTCAATTTTCTTCTTCATATTTTAGAGTAAAATTCCACTCTACAGAATTTAGAGATATAGATCTGAAAATAATTTTGTTGGAACATCAAAATTATGTAGGAAATTATGTAGGAAATTTAAATATAACAAGACTGTAAAAAAAATTTAATATTAGCAATCAACTTAAGCGTCATATATAATTATTTTGATAAGTGAACAAGATATTATCTAGCTAAATTTTTAGATATTTCAACAAAACTTTTTTCCGTGTCCATATCGGATTTCCTTTGTCTAGATCGATTCTCTATTCCAATCTTTCCTAACTGAGCTTTTTCTTTATAATTTTCTTTCTACTTTAACTCGCTTTGTGACTGAAAAGATAAATAATATATTTTCGTAGCATACATGCTATTAAACTAAGGATTATAATCAAAAGGAAAATCTTGGAATAAAGAGAAGGTTCTTCCTTGATATTACTCTCTCTAAATATTTTGGAGTAGAAATTTTACTTTAAAGAGTGAAAATCGAACTCATCTTGAAAAAGAATGACTCAATCTTCAATCTTTAAGAGTAAGATTTGATTTACAAAGTGAGATTCACTCTGACGCTCATTTGTAGATTAATTTTTTAATCTTGTTCAACTAACTTTTTCTGATTCCAAGAACTAAAACTAAATAGAATTACATTGACAGAAATGTTCATAAAAGTTGTAGAGAGTAAAGGAAATCGCCAGTACGTGAATGTACGTATGTCAATTGTTCAATTTCCACTTCAAACAACGCGAAGGTCCGAATAATCGAACATGCATTGTCAAATCTTCGCACTGTTGTTAGAGGAAAAAGATGTGCAACGAAAAAGCGAACATGGAAGCGCAATGTTTATCATCAACACCGCTCTAAAATTTGTTAACGACTCATCGGACAATAAGCCTCTGCTTTCCGACATTTTATCTTGGGATAACATAAATAATAAAGTTATAGAATTAAAGAATTTTTTTACTGATTAATATCGTTCGCCGAGTGTAAGCTATCTTAACGAGATATCTCGTCGATGCGAGTGTGCAAACGATTGTCTGGAAGAATTAATTTTATACCCAGAATACATATTCTCTAAATTCTTTGGAATGGCATCTCACTCTAAAGAGTGAAAATTGAGCCAATCTTGAAAAATGGCTCAATTTATAAGAGATTTCTCTCTTTAGAATGAGATTCACTCCATAAGTTTTAGAGTAGAAAAACGCGTTTTTCTCTCTCTGTCTTTCTTTATTAGCACTTATTCCAAAACTTATTAAATAGCGATGCATTCCTTCATTTTCTCTTCTTCTCTCCGAGATTAGCGAGATCGTTCATCCCAGCTTTCAAAATATTATATTCTAAATCCAGGAGAGTGAAATTACACAGTAAACAAACTGATGGTATTTGTCGTCATTTTGACATCAAAATGACATTAAAGACATTTTAATGTCAAAATGACAACAAATAACATCCGCTTATTTGCTGACTAATTCACGTCATGATACACCTATTAAATACGTATACTAAATTGATATTCTTTCTCATCTTTTTCTTATTCTTGTTCAAATCGAATAATTCACTTCGTTTTCTATCATTCATTGCTCCTGAAGATTTTTGCTTTTTTTTTCTTTTAAATATTTGTTTTGACATAAAGCTATAATGCTATTATTTTTACTTCTTTTTATCATCGATTTTCCGATCTAACTCGTAATATACCTAATTGTTTTTTTCTCATTCTCTTCTTAATTATACTATATAGATTTCCATTTTCCAAGAGACGCAGTATTTTACCCTGTTACCTTGGAATTTATTTTTTTATTTTTTCTTTTAGTCGCAGTATAAGGAATACTTACTAAAAATTCCTTACGTCATATATTCCATAGATTTGTCTGACAAATCACACGAGCTTCGAAAAAAGGAGAGGAGATATAGACAACAGAAAGTGGAAAAAATGTCACAACGTTCCTCCGCATTCTTTTTTCAGCTTAATGCACAGTTTTTTTAACATTCTCATTTTAACGCTAGCATCGTAGAAGCGCATATCGTGCAGCTGGCACTTCTGGCTTCTCATTTGCATTATTAAAACGAAAGCCTCGAGAGAAGGAACGAAGCGACTGTCGCGAAAAGTGTTAGCAGAATACAACATCTCTCATGAAATCACGCAGAAAAAGAAAGGACAATGGAAATCTTTCTTGGGGGATTTAAAAGCTATTGATATACACTTGGCAGTGTTAAAGAATACTTATATGGCTTGACATGAACGGTCGCATTATCACCGGATAAAGGAACCAGCTAACTTCGAGCAACTTGCTCAAGTACCTCGGAAGTGACATCTAAAGATGCAACATGAGGAACGACGGAAGAATACCGTTGTCGGTAGAAAGGAAGATTTATGACAATCTCTCAGTCCTCGCAGACTGAAGTGTAGAAGCCAATGCTTCGATGCAATCGATCTTGACTCGTTTAGACTTCATTCATGTTATTGTACAAGTAATAATTTTTCAATTGTATCTTGTTCTAAAAATATTAAATGGACATACATTTTGTAATTAATAAATAATGAACTTAAGAAATATATACATTTTTTCCTAATATTTTGCCTGAATTTATATGCATCCATAAGCTATTTTTTAATAAAGTTGAAAAATTTTTAGTTATAAAAAATCCTAATAGAAATGGAATCCTTGAGAAGTGTTAATTTTATAATTGGAAAAGCAGTTCTCATCACAAATTTGACTTAAAGTAACACACACTGCTAGCCAAAAATTCGAAACTACATATAAGATTCAAAAATATTTTTGTGAAATACAATTTAAAAATAGTGAAACTATTTAAAAATAGACATAATATTTAGCATATCATTATTAATTAAAAAAAAAATAGATTACGGTTATATAGAGCTTTTTTCCCCAAAACTAACAATAAACTATAAGCTATTTTAAAAGAGACGGAAAATTCTTTAAAAAATGAATAAATATATTATCTACATTACTTAAAAAATTGATTAAATAAATTAATTATATATTAAATATATATTAAGAAGGCTACCAAGTAGAAACAAAAATGTAAGTGCTAAGCAAATATAATAAGCGTTAAAACAAATTAAAACAAAAATAAATAAACATGAATATAAAACAAATGGCGTTTCAACTCCAATTGGGTCATTATCGATATATTAATGTTAGACGTATAAAAAACTTCCAATAAATTAATAATATAAATATATTTAAAATAGCAATGACTTATAACTAAAAATTACAATCTACGAAAATAAAAACTTTTGTAATTATACTGATTTCAGCTGGATGTACAAAAATAAAATAATATTATGGTTATCGCAACAGTATTAAAAATATTGCTACTGTATCCAATGGATATCATCTTTATAATTGTCTGCAAGATGGTACAGAGAAAACGTTATAGACATGTCGCAATATGTTAGTTAATATATTAAGTTCATATTTTTGAGAAAAATAGCTAATAAAACAGTAACCAAATGATTACCGTTTTGGATATCAAGGAAGTTCCATCACAATTTGTTGATTTATTTTATTGTTGTACATATATCGATACATTATTTGTATTTCGAGTTTTAAACCTTTTATTCCTACCAATATTTTTATATTCTGATTGATATCATTTTATTTAATATTGGAACTAATTTTAAGACTGACTGCTTTTTGAATCTTAAATTTTTAAACAATCGCTATTATATTTTTTCACATTCTGACTGATGTTATTAATACTTAGCATTGAAAATATTTTGAAGACTGTTTTATCTATTTTTTAGCTATTTTTCATCACACGTAACATGAACTTAATATTAATTAACTAACATATTGTGACATGTCTATAGTGAGTTTTCTCTGTACCATGTTGCAGACAATTACAAAGATAATCTCTATGGATACAACAGCAATATTTTTAATACCAATGCGATAATCATAATATGTTATTTTACTACCTTTTTATATCCAGCTGAAGTCAGTACAATTACAAAAATTTTTATTTTCGTAGTTTGTAATTTTTAATTATAGGCTGTTGCTATTTCAAATATGTTTATACTATTAATTTATTGAAAGTTTTTACACGTCTAACATTGATAATGACCCGATCGGAGTCGAAACGCTGTTTGTTTTATATTCATTTCTATTTATTTTTATTTTAATTTGTTTCAGCGCTTACTAATATATACTTGCTAATATACTTGCTTAGCACTTACATTTTCTTAGTTTGTAACCCTTCTTAATATATATTATATTTAATTAATTTATTGTCTGAATCATTTATGCGTTTTTTAATTAAATAAAGCTATTTCGACAAAATAAATATGTATTTTTTAGTAGTCTTTTTATAAAAAATATTTTTATAGGACTTAATTTTTTATGTTACTTTTTATTTTATTATAAAATAATAAATAAAATAATAAAAATGTTAAATTATAGTCCTTAAGTCTGATTTTCTTTCATGCAGTAAAAAATTTTAACTAAAATCCCGGAAAAAAATGTTTCATGTATAATTATATATAATTATATAAAATTATATATAAAATGTGTCTAAATATATAACATTTTTTTCCCAAGATCTTAAGCTCTTAGGTTTTTTTTGTATAATGTAGATACAAGTATTAATTATTTGCCTCTGGCAATAAGAGTTTATATCATTAATAAAAAAAGGTCCAGTTTTGTCAATATTTTTTCAGAGAATCTCGTTGCTGAAACTAATGATGCTTTCCAGCAAGCGACACAGTGTGACACACATAATGATCATATCATCTTCGTTTAACATTAGTAAACAACAAGGATGTAATAATTCATTGTGTTACACTGTGTATCATCTATGTCTCTTGTTGGAAAGTATCCTAAATCTATAATATATAAATATACTCATATCCGTTTCTATCAATGTAATTTAATTTTAATCTCGGTTCAATTAACTCTTTTTCAATTCCAAAGAGTTAGTTAAAAGATTAAATCAAAGAACAATGTATGATCTGTAGTATGGAATCAACTCGGCGCGAAAAGAGAATGCGCGATTCAAACAAGCTTGCGAATGAATAAATAAATTTGCTTCAATATATGCGAATAGTGTCACAAATTCAAACGAGTCAAGAATTATTACATCAAGGAATATGTTTCTTTTCTTTTATCAAAAGAAAGTGGCTCACTGCATTCGTTCATGTTCATTTGTTTATCTTTGCTAGTTTAATTTGGATCGATTCATCTTTGCATCCATAGTCACACAGTTCAGATTCTACAAGTCTACTCGACAGACTTATCTCGGCGCTCACCAGTTTCGCAGTTTTCCCTCACTCTTTTCTGATACGCATACATATTTCCCATCTTTCTAAAAGGAAAGTAGAACGCTTTAACGTTACTCACACTCAGGCTTCAAGTACCGACCGTCTCAGAAATACAAAATGTCTTTATATATAGTCTTTCTGAGTCGCTCATAACATAATACATTTATCGAAATACGATCATTGATGAGCTTTAACAAGTCAATACAGAGACTACAATCGAAGATCTAATCAATAATGTATATAAAGTGGTCCACGAGAGTAGAGAGAAAGAGAGAATGAAAGAGAGAACACGCGAATAACTTTTAAATTCGAAGAAGTTGGATACAATTTGTACAATTTTAAGAGAAAAGTCCAGAGTTTTATTCGGGTGTTCCCGTTTCCGGTAGGACCTTTTCTCTGTTCTAGAAAGTTGAAGAATATGAAAGAAACGAGTATTCTCTCTTTGTCTTACAATTTTAGTAATCTTCATTTACCCATACCAACCAGCGCCTCGTCCATAAGTTCATCGTCGGTGATGCAAGGTGACGCGGACGAATGGGGTGAGGGTGGAATCACTCGGGGACTCGGTGCCGGGCTCTTGACAATGTGCACACTGACGGACGGACTAGCAGCAGGCGGGAACGGAGCAGGAAGTGGCGGCGGAGGCGGCGGCGGTGGCGGTGTATTGCGACGCACCGTCGGCGCTGCCTGGATCATCGCCCGCTCCGGAATCGTCGTCAAATGGTGCTGCGTTAAAGACACTGGCAGACCATGGCTCCCCTTCGTCATAGAATCCTTGTTCGCTGCGGAGAAGTCCAATAGCATCTCCGCCGCAGCTGCCGCTGCCGCCACTTCCTGTTCACCACTACCATTACTGCCACCACCGCCGCCGCTGTCGGACGTCATGACGGGATTACCGTCTGATGAAGTCGCGACGCTGGCTAGCGACGAAAAAATAGACGATGATGAAGATGATGATGATGAAGAGGAAGATGATGATAACGATGCAGATGATGTCTGCTGCTGTTTCTTCTCCTCTACGGTGATCTTATTATATTTAGTTTGCAGAACTGCCTGGTCAGCAGGTTTGGTACTCAGATTTAGACTCTCGGCAACGATAGCGCCGCTCGACGCGGTTGAGGTGCTGGAGCTTGTCATGGTTCCATAGGACTTGGCGCCTGATGATGTCAACTGATCGGAAACGTTACTCTTGGAGAGAATTCCACCGACGTTTGTGTCATCGATCTTACCGAGAAATTGCTGACCAGTGGATGTTTGTCTCATTCCTAAATCTTTGCACGAGTCGCGGGATGGTTCATTATCCATCATCGGTTGGATGCACAGATTCGTAGGTACATCAGAATCAGTCGACTGTGGAGGCAGCATCAAACCGGTGTTCTCCCCAACGAGATTCAAAGACATCGCGCCGGCAGCGGATGTTGTGATCGACAGATTGTCTGGTTTATTTTGCGAATGGTCCCGTCTTGATTGATCGTCTGGCTGTGATGATTTGGATACTGATACAGTGATATTGGACAGACCAGCGATCTTGCTCTGTTCTTGTTTCAGACCATCGAGGGTCTGTTTAGTGGAATCGGGCAGTATCGACAACTTGTCCGATGACTTGTTCTTATCGGCATCAGCGACATTTGCACGAGCTGATAGTTTCGGTATCTGAAACTTAGTGTCTAGTTGCTTCATTAGGCCTTCCATCATTAGTTGAGGCGGCAAACTTGGCGGAAGGTTAGAGATAGACGCGTGCGCTGCTAGCAACTTGAACGCGCGCTCGCTTTCGCTCTCTTCGCGCAGAGCGGATGGGCTCGATTTTCTGGCATCACCGAGGCCTTTCGACGCAAATATTCCCTTGTCGCCAGATTTTGAGATTCTAGGTTTATCTCGACCACGGCTCAAATCAGTCACACCAGAACTCGTCTTCGGTGAACCGGAAGCTTTGGAGGATGAACTCTTTGATAAGGGATTTCCTCCAACGCTCCCTGTTGCAGATGCCGTGATACCCGTACCACTGCCAGTATTCGTCGCGCCTGAAGAAGAAATAGCGGATTTCATACCGGCGGCGGCCAACATCATCTTCGTGGGTAGCATTTTCTGTGTAGCCTGTAACGTTTGTGGCTTCTTTGATGCCGGTCCAGAATTTACACCAGGTTTGAGACCCGTATGTGTCTTTGGCGAACCATTGCTGCCAGTGATTACATTACTGGATGATGATGATGACGATGATGAAGAAGCCACGGACGATAAAGAGCTCGAAGATGAAGTCGCCGCCATCGATGACGACAGCTTCAAGTTGGCGGCTTGCTTAGAATCTTTAGTACGAGTTTTGTTGATAGTAATCTTTATCCCATCTGAGCTGTGCTTCACCATGTATTCGCCGGGATTCTTCGTATCTACGGACGCATTTTTGGTGACACAAGACTTTCCTCCTTCTCCAATAGTCTTTCCTCCACTCGACGACGATGAACCACTGCCGCCAATATTCTTCTCCTTCTGTCCAGCGCTACTCATTCCACCAGTACTGCTAAGGCCGGAGGATCCACTGCCTTTCACGTTACCTCCACCGTTTCCACAAACATCCGTTTCGGTACAATGCTGAGCATTTTTCAATTTGTCGATCACAGCGTTGAGAGAACTTTTGCGGTTTCGTGCCTGCTGAGCTGCAATCGCAGATTTGCTTGCTGCATCGACCTGACCAGATGGTGGAGTACTTCCGCCAGAAGCTTGTAGAGAAGAGACTTGGGTGGCTTCGCTGCCGGGGGAAATCATCTCTAGCTGCTTCATTTTACCGCTGGAGGACTTGGTCTTGGGACTCTGATGGCCGCTACCTGAACCACCAGATGAACTGACGGATGACGTTCGTCTATCTTTATCTCCACGACTGGAGGAATCCTTACTGGAGGACGAAGAAGAAGACTTGACTTTGGATGGGGTCGTTGCTGAGTCAGAAGAGCTACTGCTGCTGCTCTTACTAGATGGCGAGTTTGCCGCTGATTTTAAGGCGGACATACTGGGTTTGCCACTACTTGCAGCCGAACTACCATGTTTTGGAGACGAAGTGTTGCCATGTTTCGGACTCGCACTAGCAGGGACCGGAACGGATACTGCTACGGACGGCACGTTGCCCACTGTATTGGGCACCGTAGACACCGATAGCGACATCGGTACCGACATAGGAACCACTGAAACGTTCGGTGTGTTGTGCTTCGGACTGCTGCCATAGACAGGCGAATGCTTTGGACTTTGAACTGGTTTACCACAAGTTGCTGCTGCCGATTGACTGGACTTCAAGGTAGGACTGGACTTACCTACAAGTGTGGCGAGCGAACTTGAGTGAGTAGGTGAAGGACTGAATTTCCTTACAGCTGCGGGCGAAGTAGGCCGCGAAGATGAGCAGCTCAAACCAACACCAGCACTACCACCGCTCGGTGGTGATTGCTCGGTGCTAGGCTTGATACTCACTGACACTGGTTTCGAGAGTGGATCTTGCTGCTGTTTGCCACCCGATGGGACTTTGTCCGGTGGACCCATCGGACCGTCCTCTCGTTTACGTTTGCGCCGTTTCTCCAGTTTGCTTCCCCCACTCTTGGTATCCTCAGAACTGCTTTTGCTACTGCTACTGCTGCTTTTTCCGCCACCACTCTTCCGTTCGCTTCGCTGCCGATCTTCCGTTGCGCTTGTCAGACTGCCGGTTTTCGGAGACGGTGTTGGACCAGCGATCGGCGTGATGGTGATTGAGCTCGGTAGATTAGTCTGCGATGGCGATGAGGCGATAGGTATGATCTCAATGCCAGGTCTCCTTTCCAAACCCATACCAGTCAATACGGAGTTATAGTTGGTGGTGCTCGCTTGATCCAGATTACCGCACGAAATTGGAGTGATACTTACTGATGGTGGTACCGGCAGACCTTTGTTACTACTACTCGTTGTCGATATCTCGTCAACGAATATGTTCGTTGGACTCGATTTCTTTTCCTCGCTACCACCATTACTTCGATTCTTCTTCGATTTGCGCGCCGATGAGGATTCGCGCATCTTTATCAATTCCTCTACTTCTTGTTGTGGTTGTTGCTGTTGTTGCTGCTCCGTGCTACTATGTTGCACTTCCATGATCTCACTGTCTTTCTCGGAATTGTCGAGATCGTAATCCGAGGCACTCTTATCGAGTATATCGGTAGTATCCAAATTTGAAAAATCCATACCACTTGTCAAACTAGTAGCTGAGGTAGGTGTAGACGTTCTAGTCTCTGCGAGATTCTCTCGACTCGTGGGCGTTCCCAACGGTGTGGAGTTTTCTGAACTTGAACTTTCCAGCAGGATTTCCGTCGCGGCGTTATTATCTCCGCCGTCGCTCTTTCGCTTGGGACTACGCCAAAGCCCGTCCGTACCAGTTTTCCTTTTGCGCGTCTTTTTGCCGCGCTCATTCGTGTTTGAATTATTAGTTAGGGAGTTTTTTGCTTGTCCAAGCAACGCACCAAGCTGTAACGGGTTCAACATAGAAGTAGAAGTGCTGTTCGTCCCAGTGGTACTCATTGTCATTGTCGTCGTATCGGATTGGCCGGAATACGACGGAAAACCGATACTATTTTCCGTTCCGGCATCTAAAAAAGACTGCTGCTGCTGTTGTTGCTGCAATTCGCTGCGATTCGCTGACAACTGCTGTTGCTGCGTTTGTCTGCCTCCCATACACCCGTTGTTACCGTTATTCAAACCGGGCTCTTGCTTTATTTTCGTCTCGCCATTCGTAAAGTCCGGCATACCGGACGCGGTACCGGATGCGTTTTGTCCAGTCTGATCCTTACCACTGGATCCTAAATTGAGATTGTAGCTACCATTGTTGCTGCCACTACCGCTAGTCAAACTATTCATCACCGCGGGCAAAGAACGACCCTCCCAGATTTTTAATAGCATTCGCATAGTCAACGGGATGCTGAGACAACGTTGCAGCACTCTACCGCTGAGATCCGACGTCTGTTCAACGTTTGTTGTCATACTCATGCCATACAACCGGCACTTAAGCATCGATATGTCTGTCAAGTCCAGTTCCGCGGTAGCCATTGTCTCTTCGTACGGATGTTCCACGCTCACGCTGATGTGTTGCCATGAAAGGGCGCTTACTTCAAGTATGGTAGTATGTTCTGGATCCTGGCGTGCCATGGGCCGCACGCAGCTCGCGATCAGACAATTAAACAGCGCCTGCTGCCGCAGGTATACCAAGATCTGCGGCACATGTGCGGGATGCGTGAATGGGATACTACATACCAGTACACCCTCCATGTTCTTGTTTTCTGTCATGAAGTAACAGTGTTGTTGATCTGGTAAGGTCTGCAAGAGAAAGCAGTATGATGAATCGGATATAAAATCAGGATATTTCTATTATAATCTGTTACTTACCACATATAAGCCTCTGTTGTTTCGACAATCCAGCTGACCGTCGCTTGCATGCTGTATTATCAGACTGAGCAACGGATGTGGCGCGGAGATGTCGCCGCACTCGAGCTCCGTGACTTTCTGTATCCTCTTCACTAATTCCATGCAGATAGGCATCTTCTTGACGAGTTTCAGCACAAAGCAAGCTGGCAACATGGAGGAATTTGTACTGGTCAGCGGAGCATATGAAGGAGTGCTGAAAGAAAAAGGTAATGATAAAGAGCAAATTCATTTTATTGAAACTCGGATAAATTCGAAATGTAAATAACATAAAGAAATAAAAATATAAAAGATAATAAAAAATTTCTTATAGCTATCATTAGTTTAATATTTAACTTAACTTCAACATAGTATTGTTTAAATTGCAATGGAGATTTAATGCACAAAAAAATTAATTGCAAATTAAAAGTAAGTTTGACACCAAGTTTAATTAATACAATGACAGATAAAGAAATCAAATTTTTCTAGCTATTCTAAAGTTCTTTCGCTTCAATGCCAATATTTCATTCAACTTATTTTAATATAAGACAAAAAATCTTGATAAATATTAAGTTTTGATCAATTAATTTTTTTTTGACTCACATGAATACAAAATGGGTTTCGCTAATTTTATAACAAGAAGGACAAAGGATAAAGAAACAATCAACTGTTAGACATACTTATAGTTATTCAACTGTTAGATATATTTATAGTTATTCAATTTTCAAACAACAAAGAGATAAAACTTGATCTTACCTCTTGCCCGTGGGACTTCGATTCACAGTTATGATACTAGAAGTAGGCAGCTTGTGACCCGTTGAACCTTCCATACAAACAGTCACGGAGTGTCCGATCTTTCTTTTAATGATAGTATCAGAATTCAGAGCGTCATAAGTTCGATTTTCTTCGTCGATTAAATCGTACGGCGAGACGAAATATGTCAATTTCATCGGGTGACCGCCTCGTCTTCTTTCCAGAATTCCTAAATAAAAGAACGTATAATTAAATACATAATAACCAAAGTGCATATAAATCTGCAAATTTATAGCACAAAAAATAAATAGTATAGAAGATAGATAAAATCATACTTTTATACGTAAAATACAAAAACTAGTATAAAATACAAAAACTAGTATTAAGTCGCTAACCGACGGGACTCTTGTGAACCAGATTAAACGGCTCTTTCATGAATGTCTGCAGCTGTGCCAGAATACCCAGGTCAGCCTCAAGGGACTGCAGGGCACTGAATGCCTTACATTTTACTTTCTTATCGGCATTCAGTTGGTAGATCGACGCCAGTCCTTCCAGTTGCGTGGTGAAATCGACGAAATCACCACGCGACAGAGCCGAGGCGAGTGCTTCGCAACTCTGAAACAACAATTTTCAAAATTAATAAAGACATTTAATAAGGAACATTTAATAATGTCGATAATTCTTACCTGTTGTTCACTTTTTCCCTCATGATGGATTTTAACGTCTCTAACAAGACCTGATGGAGGCTCTAATAAGACCTCCAAAAAGAACATGTCGGAGGATATGAATATTTCCGTGCCTGGAGGACCAGACATCATGAACTTTAATCTGTATAATGAGATAATTGTTTATATTTAAGCTCAATTTATTTTATATTGTATAAGAATTACCAAACAATGAATGAATAGTCGCATTCAGCAAACTCAACTGTTACGATCTTTGAGCGCTCGCTACTATTGATGTCTCTTCTAGATCATCCAATAGCAGCGAACTGCTCATAGCGTTCACAGATTCGCTCCGCAACTGAATTTGCTGAACGCGACCAATGTTATTAATTCTTACCAGATGACAAATACTCACCCCAGCTGTCTTGCTAAACTCTCTAAACGCTCTACCATGGATTGGAAAGAAGTGACCTTGATAGAATGCTGCAGGGTGTCCAAACATTTCTGCAATTGATTCTTTTCTATGCTGTCAATCGCGAATCGCTTGTCCTGTATATCAAGAAGTTATATTCATATCTCAGCAAGCTTCAAAATGACAAAATAAGTAGAAATCACTCACTAGCATGGCCATGCGCATATTTTTAGCAGTTTCCACCAAGGGTTTATATGTGGAAGACTTGGAACGCAATTTTTCCATCAGAAACTCCATTTGCCATTCCTTGCCCTTATCGGAGGCAGATCCTCCTCCGGGTGAAGGTTGCCCCACTATGAAAAGTTTCTAATATACTGAAGATATTGAGACTAATACTTTTGTAAATATACTACATTACTATAAACTAATTCCTCTTACTGGTTCACATTTATAATTCCAAATATTGCAAACAATGATTTTCATTTAGAAAATAAAATCGAGGTTTTCTGTACGCACAAAAAATATTACCAGTAAACTAAATGCATTACTTTGATACAAATTAATTTCTTTTATATAAATGTACAGATAAATATTACAAATAAATATTACTGCATTTTATCATATTAATTAAAAATTTCAAAAAGTCCATCCACGAATAAAAAAAATTGAAATTATACAAAAATTGTATGCTGTAAACTAGTTTATAGAAACTGCACACTATTATTAGTAGGACATATCAATAATTTCAGAAATAAAAGGAAAATTATATAGATACAATTGTGAATACAAATTATATAAATACAATTATATGTGTAATTGCATAAATATAAATCATATCAAGACAAATACATTGCAATGTAAATACGCTGCAATGTAAACGTCTTTAGAGGATATATCATTTTAAATCGAACATATGAATAATTCTGTCAATTAATTAATCATCCATTGATTCAATTTCACGGACTGCAAACAAGATTTAGAAGCCAAATCGCGGTCTCCTGTACATACAAAATATTAGTTGCTAAGTGCTATAAATTCACTGCTAAATACATTGCTAAATTACCAAGAATCCCTTCAGAAATAAAAGCGAAATACAAGTACAATTGTGCACCAGTAAACACACACTGTAAACTGCTTTGCAGGACACAGCATTTTAAATAAAGGGTATTAATAATTCTGTCAATTAATTAATCTACCAGGCTGCCTAATTTCACGTGTTGTAAAACGATTTTCGAGCTTTAGGTAGCACTGAATCAAGTTCACGCCTCATGAAAAATCTCCCTCCGTACAAGAAATATTCCTCACCGTGGGGTTTCTGCCCGTTGGTCGCATCCATGTGCTTCGGTGGTTGGCACGGATGCGTCCGCGATGGTTCGCGGTGTTTTGTGCCTCCTTATACAGCACGCTATCGCAAAATCGCGATACTACGCGCGGCGGCCTGACCGGCCATGGCAAATTACAGAGTGGCCAGATGATAACGGGAAACACGATTCCGAATGCAGTCCTTCAGATAATATCAGGACGCCAGTCTCCGTAGATGTTCACCCTCTATATTCTGACACCACTTCTCTTGCGCTGTTGCTCGCAGTGCTCGCCAACAAATTCTTCCACCCAGCCTAACCTAATCAAACGTAATCCTAACCTCACCTTACCCTGCGTCGCGCGTATCACCAGGTAGCGTTACTTGCTTTGTTTTATAATATTTAAAACTTAAAATGCTACAAGAAAAATGTTACTTGCTACTTGCAAAAAAATATACTTGCTCCATTTTGTTTTATTTTTTTTTATTTAACGCTACATCGCGTCAATCTTAAAAAGTTAACCACAAGTTAACTTTTTGTTCACTGAAACATATCTTACAACAGTATAGCATTACAGATATAATTACAATAATATCAATTGTCGTAACTCAAAATCGCAATACAAATATAATAAAATTAGTAGGACAAACGAGCAATTATTATAATAATCAAAGATTAAAACTAATTTATCAAAAGGGATTAAATACATCAAGAAGGGATTAAATACATGCATGTGAACATTCCACTATCTATCAAATCTTCAGTCAAATTACAATAGAAAATAAATGAAGAGTTTGGAAATAAATTGATTATATGAAGTTTTTAATAATTAAAATGTTAAAGAGATGATATTAAAATATAAACAAAGATAAAAATCAATCACGTCCATGATTCGACACATATTAATCATTTAATTAACATTAAAAAAAACCACTGAATATTCTTCTTTATACTATATCATTCTGGTCCATATTATAAACAGAAAAAGAGTAGAGGATTTAAAATTCAAGGATTTAAAATTCATGAAATAATAAAACATTTTTTAATTTAACAAACATTTTTCTATATTACACGATATACGAAATTATACATAAATTTTTTATCTCAAATTATTATTGCAAATTACAAGATAAACTCAAGTCAAGATAATTTCTTCGATGTACATAATCATTATAATGCATAATGATCGCAACAATATTATTATCAGAAATGCGTGGTTGCGAATCATTTATTACACAGAGTCTCTTTATTATACATAGTAAAAATAATGTATAAAAATAATCTCGGTACGAGATGTAAAATAAGTCATTCTTTTATATACACTAATCGCAAAAGCGCAATACTAGATTTAAGTCATTATAGTTTTGTCTTGTAACAATCAGACAGTGCGTATCACACGCTTACATCGCGTTTATTTTATGTCAGTTATAAAAGTAAACGCGGCGCAGCTTAAAATCATGGATAAAAATTAAGATGTGTGCCTAATTAACGAGTGACATTATATATATTGCGATATTTGTACTGTGGTGTGTTTTTCTTAACCCTTTCCATCGTAAATTGTCCTCCTGATTTATTTGTGACCGGATACGGGTGCAACAAAAATGTAACATTTTCGTAAAAAGTATCCAATATCATGACGAACTAAGATTAATTTCCTAAGATTTTTAATAAACAAGAGAAAATCCTAAAACTTCTATAAAGAATTCCTATATAAATCATAAATGAATAAAAATACACTTGAGCAAGATAAAATTGAGCTGCCATACATTTCTTCATGAAAGACAACAGTGCCAAATATAAAAAAATTTTTCATTATAAATTTTTGATTCGATAAAAATTATTTCACGTTCAGTTGTAAAACGTGATCAAATTCTTTGTAATTCTTATAATACGTAATAAAATTCCCTGTATACATAATAAAAATAGATAAAATGAGTTTCGAATCGATTTTCAACTATAGAAGTACGAGTGAGAAAATCAAGAAGTGCGTTTACTATAAATTTTTGGTGCTCGGGTGAAAGGAGATACGTTTATTCCAGAGTTTTGGAACCGGCGAGAGAACCTGCTCCAGAAATAAGTGCCTCTTCTCTTTCAGATTGAAACGCATGTTGCACAGTGATTTGTCATTTTTCTCATCTCTTTCTATAGTCCAAGCGTGACTATCATTATTGTCTCTGTCATCATATATATTATTAATCCGTCTATTGTTATTCGACAAGCTCGGTGACAGATTCTCTTTATTTGGCGATTTTTTCGATATTGTAGGAAGAGTATTTCTCTTGAGAGTGTCGCTTTCCGCTTCGGCAGTCTTAGTGTCGATGGGCCTAGCTTGGCATAGATTTTCGCCGTTTTCCACAGATACCAAGGGACTCATTTCAACATAAAGATCGCTCTCATTCGTGTCGAAATCGTTCTTGCAATCCGCGAACGTGACCTGCCGCATAAGCTTGCTCGCCTTGTCCAGAATCGGTGAATCGGACAAGACAGCGTCTATCAGAGGCGTTTTCTTGATGGACTCTATAGCACAGCATCGGACGAATTCTCTGATCGCATCTATCTCGCGTTTTTCGACGTCTCGCGCGGTCAGGTCAATCGAACCAGTCGTCGTTGAGGCATTCCTGAGATCATTGTCGAATAATACTTTGGCAAAGCGCGCCTGCGCCATCAAGTTCTTGGGATTCAGGTCTTCCCAATGAGTCCCAGTGGTGTGATAGATATGTCGCGGCGAATTCTCCGCTGTATATCGCCTGATCTGATCTATCGTACTCACCAAAGTACTCGCGGAGTCACGCGATAGCTCTGACCCATGTTGAAACTTCTCGTCCGACGATGACAAATCATCGCGTTCCTCCAATATCGTGTCCAATGCGAGCATACCGCCCCGGTCATCGAATACCACCGGCTTGGCTATATATAGACTGGCGTTTTGATCGTCGGACGTAGAGAATGTGCTGTCGCTATAAGATGATTTATTGCCCTTAGATTCCACCAGATCGTAAGTCAGGGCGTCCGCGTAATCGTCCTGCTTTAATATCCCTCGTGAGATCATGCCGTCGGAGTATTCCGAGCTGTACGTCGTACCAGTCGTGCTCGTCAAGGTATCTCGCCGCCTATCGCGCACCACGCTATCGTCGTGGATGTACGTCTCGATGTCTGTGTAACCCTTCCAGCTGCGGATGCACCAAGGCGGTCTAGCGATTCCTAACGGGCACACATTTTCGTAATCGTGGATTGACGTCACGCAACTCATTGTTTCATCCCGCTGCTGTAGGAAAAATAACATTCGTGAAGAGACAGTAGCATAATGTAACAGAATAATAAGTAAAAAGCAATGAGTTCAATGTAATAAATAAGAGAAGATATAGTCAATCAAAAGTATTGCGTTATTTATGGAAACAAGGAAATTGTTATTTTAATACTTGTATTGTTTTATGTTTTGATTTTTTAACAAAAAAATGCTTTGAAGCAAAAAAATAAAGAATTTATAATAATCACAATAAATAATTAATAATAATAATAATAAATATTAAATAATAATAATAATAATAATAATAATAATAATAAATAAAGAATCTATAATAAACAAGTTATAATGATTTATTTGTATTCTCTATATTATTGGGAATAATGCAAAACTTTTGACCCCGAGATTTCAAATAATATATATTTAGACCTGCTGCTGCAAGTCCTTTGACACCTTCTCTATATCGAATATCCTGCTGCTCTCCAACGGCGTCGGGGTGGTTAGTTTTTCTCTATTCTTGATAACGTCCAACGCTCCGATTACTTTACTGCAGGAATCCAGCGTGAGAGAATTATTTCGTTCAGAGTTATCGAGACTACCAAGCTGGTTCAAATCAATATTCAATATATCCGGTGCATGCCAGTCCAATTGTGGGGTGATATCGTGCTCGTAAATGCCGCGGCGTTTTCGGGACGAGTCAATATCAGGCAAGCCGGAATACAGAGAGTTCAACGGCGCGCTACTAGTAAGCGTGTTGTCCGGATTATCATTGACCAACGTGACTTCTTCCTTGTGTTTGACGCCGATGCGACTATGCGGTCTCTCGCATTCTGTGGAGAGGCGCAAGGCGCTCGCGTTGAATTCATTCTCCGAGCTGTAGTTGCGATTAACAATGCCTTCCTCTACACAATCGGAAATTTGCGCAATATTTGTAAGCAAAGATTGCTTGTCGGTAGGCACCTCCTCAGTCCTCGGCGAGATGTCCATGGAATGGTGCAATGACAAGGAATCGCGATGAAACAGCTTAAAGGATCTGGATGCGTCAACCTTCGTAGTTGTAGAATGCTCGCTGATATTTCGGGAGATGTTCGTCGCTGTTCTTGATGGATGAAATTTGCCATAATATAGTGACATGCTCGTCAGACCGATGAGCATACAGCTGACTATCACGGACGCAATCATGATCATCGCGATAGTTTCTCCGACATGTAACATGTATATGATCAGAAAGGTCACATTCTGCGCTGCGATCACTGAGTAAAAGATGAGCACGCGGTAGCGCGATCTGTCGTCGCGCAAGTTAAAGAAGTCAAAGCAGTAGATTAGTCCGATGACACAATTGTAGATGCGCTCTTCCCACGCGGTAGAACAGAACTTTGTCTTCTGCAAGATCACCCAGATTGTCATGATAAACCAATGCAGACCTGGAAAATGACGATTACTTGAAAATAGGAGACAGCGTCACAGCGTGTTGTTCTGAGATATTTAGACGAGCGACTCAATGTATTGTAATTTATAATCAGTCCACTTAATCTGTATTCTATAAAGATCGACTTTCTTTGTTTAAAATAGACTTAAGCCCAGTTTCACAACTCATGATTAATTTTCTAATGCTAGAATTGGAAAAAGATGAGAAATAAATTGAACCTCGGTTAAGCGTTAACCGTGAGTTGTAAAACTGAGCCTTAGTAAACAATTAAATTATTTCATATGAATGTAATATGAACTTCTGTATTCTAATTACAGGATTTTCTCGATAAAAACTCACCCAAAAATAAAAAGAACCATGCTTTCAAGAAGATGAGCGCTAATACCAGAACTATGAATCTTGATATCAGCATACTGCTTCGCCAAACAGCCTGAAGGGCGAGAGCGACCCAAGTCACGTTGTTGCGCTCGCGATTGATATTGTGCATGGCCTTAACGTATGTACTCACAGCCCACGTTAAGGAGCAGAAGGAAGTCACGGCGGAAGCGCCTGTGCAAAAATTGCATATGTTAATTTAATTACATTAATAACAATACTAACTCTTGGCTGGTGGTGACCGGATCACTCGAGACCTGGATCTTCAAAAATTACTGTTGATTTTCAAAAATTATTTCCTTTTTATATTAGGCAAAAATATAAAAAACTGAAAAATTGCTACTTTTTTATTGCTGTTTTACGTACTATTTATATGAGTGTAACTTTTTAATTATCCAATAAACAGTACGGATCAAGAATGACCCAGCCATAATTTCCCGAAGAGTTGAACTTGTAAATATACTAATTATAAAAATACTTTTTAATTTAAATACAAAAATATACCAAGAGATATTTTTTATTACCTTAATTATTATAATTTATATATCTTCCATATATATCTTCCATAATGCTAAAAAAAAAGAACGTTGAGAATGATAGATATTTATTTAATAATATCGCGATTATTATTATTCATTAAACAAAACTTGGAGATAATTGAGAAGTGTAATAAAAAAAATAAAATAAAAGATACCAAAGCACTATTATATATTTTTGTAACTATTGTCCGTGATGGACTACTGCCTTCTTTTCGGCTATTTTTGAATACGCTTCGACATTACTTCGCAACGCTTCGCACTCTTAGTCGCTTTTATATTTAAAACTGTGGAGGAGGACGAGAGAGTCCCTCGTCTTGTGGAATTTGTCATCGTATCGTTGCGTTCATACATTGTTCAGGAATAAATAGATAAACAGACTGATATTCCTTCCTTTTTCCTGTTATCTGCGGAGGCGGGTCATGAAAGAGGAAATGAAAGAATAGTATACGTGTATTCGTTACGGATTCACAAATGTTCTGGTTTTCGAGCACAGCATCGATGGTACACTGGTACAACATAATTTCCAGCAGTGTTCTTCAGCGATTCATTGAAATGGTGTTTTATCGCAAGTGAATCATACACGTGACAAGGCACGATGCACACATCGCATAAAATAATAACGTCGAATGAAAATAAAAATTCGACGGTTTATCCGAAACTGAAAACCGGCTTTTATTACTATTCAAAAAAACTCCTTTCATCGGTACAGGTAGGAACATGAAGATTCATGTTTCATTTTTATCGATAACTGCGCTTTAATATATACGGAAAGAACGATTTTATTGAAAGATCTAAAATATTATTGGATATAGATTTAAAATAATTGTTAGACCATCAAAATAATGATGTTGGAAATTAAAAAATGATAAGCATACTGCAAAAATTTTTTTTCAAAATTATTTTCAATTCTATATCCAGCACAGTTTTTGATCATCCAATAAAATTGTTCTTTCCATGTTTACATATATTGTAGAATCTACAAAATAAATCGCGCATTTATTGATAAAAGCGAAGTATGAATATGAACCACAAGATGTCCCAGATCAACTGTGTCTTCTTCTCTGATGCTATGTAATCCTCGCATGATTTTTCCGCGCTTCTTTTTTTTACAATTCTTCACACGGAGAAAAAAAAATGATTCTTTATTCGTAGAAACAAGTCACGGTGATAGAATCAGTCGCGATATTAGCGACGATTATGACATTGTTAATACTAGTGAACTTAACGCATATGGAGGAGACAAACATAGAGTCGGTCGCATCGTTGAGGTATGCATCGCCGAAATATGCATCTATTGCACGCGCCGTCGCGCCTGGAATAATGCTGCGAGCTCCGATGTCACGAAACCAGATGGAGGATGTTAAGCGTGAGTTGAACAGGAGAAGGTGGTGGGTGGCACGAATGTGTGAGACAATCGACACGAAGAAATCGCATACAGATGCTACGCTGACGAATATGATCATCGACACGTAAGCGAGAGAGATGCTAAAAAGTTTCTTAAAAATTATACATTAGATATAAAATATATACTACACTAAAAAAAAATTATTTATTTTGCCTTCTAAAAGTAGGGAATTTTAAGAGAGTGTAATTTTGTCAAATTTATCATAATAAAATGATTAAAAAAACATTTTAAAGCTTGAAATCTCTACTTTTTTTCAGAATGACACTTTAGATAATGATTTTAATATATTGTCCTGAAAAGTAGAGACTTCAAGCTTTAAAATGACAATTTTTGATAAAGTTACACTCTTTTGAAAATTGTCTATTTTTGGAGGGCAAAATAAGTGATTTCTTAATTTTTTTAGCGTAATGTAGGAATTTAATTCGAAAGGATTAAAATATTTTCATCAAATTTTCGCGTCAAATTGCAAGAAAGTTTAACGATATTAAAAAATGCAATAATTTTGTCTACAAATAATTTTGATTCAAAATAATTTGAAGGGAACACAACGTATCATGGTGTCCGATATACAAGGCGGCGAGTTCCACATGGATGAATTACTTCGCTGTTCTAAAAGGCACTTTGACGGACGCTACTATAGACTTGGTGCGTCGCAATCTTACGCAGATCAGCGATATCGTGAGGCAGAAGTTTCAGCAAAATGCAGATTTTAATAAGACTTATGAGGTACAAATTGTACTTTATAATTCCTAAATCCATGACTGATTAATCATCATCTGTAGATAGCAATAAAAAAAATCTTAGATAAAAAATTTATAGATAGCAAAAAATCTACATAACAATAAAAAAGAATCTTATAAAATAATTTTTTAAAATATTCCTAACAAAAGAGTTAATTATTAGACACAAAATATAATAATAGTTTTTTAGATAAAAGAATCAAATCTTATTCCAAAGAATTTTTAAATAAAGAATGACAAGTTAAATTGCAAACTTTTTAAAATGATTTTTAGAAAATGAGCAAAACAAAGAAGTTCCTCATTGTGCGACATCCATTGGAACGTCTCTTATCCGCATACAGAGACAAGTTGGAGCATATGCAGAATCGCGAATATTATTATAAACGCTTCGGCCGGCGCATTGTACTCAAATATCGTGAATTCGATAACACGACGAGATTAGAACCAACGTTTACCGAATTTCTACAATTTATAGTCAGTGAGAAGTACTTTGACGAGCACTGGGTGCCATATTATCGCACCTGTGAGCCTTGCATGATCAATTACGACTACATTATGAAGTTCGAAACTCTGGACAGGGATCAGAACTTTTTCATACAGGATGCCAATCTGAACGGATACCTATATGAGACAAATTACTCGCGAAATATTAATCCATTGGGCACGACCACCAGGAAAACACTAAATGATTACATCAAGGGGATACCGCGATCGCTTCTCAATGAGGTTTACAAAATTTATGAGAACGATTACAAATTGTTCAACTATTCGTCTGTTTAATATTATCGATGTCTCTGCCAGATAACTCGGTTTTTATATGATGTTTTTATATTGACGAAGAGATAATAAAACTTCATGAACATTTTAAATGTGATATTTTAATGTAAGAATTTAAAAAATTTTTTTCATTTTTTCAGATTCTTAAAGAAAATACTTTATTTGTTAAAATGTATGTTGAATAAATATCATTTTAAAAAATGCGTTTTTGTTTCTCTTAGATTTTAAATCCCTTGTAACATTGGGACTTAACAAAGAAAAACTAAGACTCGGCAAATATTACATTCCATTTATTTATCGTGAAAGAAATAAAAAAGAAATGAAAAAGTTATTGTAAAATATCTCTTTTATAACATAGGTATTCTTCCTAAGTTTTATTTAAATCAAATATTGCAAAAAAAAAAATCTTCAAGATGAAGCAAGCAGATTTTTCAAGCTTTTTAATTTGTATTATTTTCTTCAGCTTTTCCCTTCACATATAGCAGAATTTGCAGGAATATCGCTGCAAAATCTCTGCAATATTGCTGCAACATGCAATGTTGATGCAATGTTGCAGTAGTGTTATTGCAACTTTTGTATTATTTGTGATATAAAAAGATAAAGAAAGATTCTCTCTTTTATTATCTTAGTATGTTTTCTTAATAATAATTGTTTGTTTAGAAAGTCTAATGCCAAAACTGAAAAACTATTATAACGAGCTTTGATCTCTCCTATATTAATATTTACATTTAAACACACGTACACACATACATCATTGTATTATATAAAGTATAAAATAAGATAATTTAAAACTAAAGAGAACACTTACTCGTCCAAAACGGTGCGTGTTTCAACATCGCAATGATATATAGCTGCAATATCAACTGCGGAGCAGCTCCCATAAATGACTTAAACAAGTGCAACATACATATATCGCTTTCTTGTCGATATACCCAATTCTTGTCCTTGCTGAAGCCGGACTTATTTCTCAAAGAGTGCATCGCAGTACAAAGCAAGGTCAAATACCTGAAAATAAATATAAATTGATTGAATAATTCATTATTAGTAGAGAATATATGCTATGTTCGTACACATTAATTTACGAATAATGAATTTATGGGAAAAACTGCACAAAAATAAATATAAAATACCTGTGCAAAAAGCCAAGTAGGAGGATGTGCAGCAACCAGTGAACAGTCCGTAGGGAACCGTCGCTGCGATGCCATCTCAAACTAAATAGTTGGGTAACACAAGCGGGTAAGACGGTGAAACCCATTACAAAGCATCCCCACGCTAAGTGGCCTTGCAAAAGGTATTCCACACATACAATGCTGTCTGTGTGTGCGAAAAATATCTTACAAGGTGTTCGGTTTACGAAGACAGAAGCTTTCCCGCGCATGCTTTGAGCAAGTGTGCAAAACAAGTTTTATCACGTATGTGACATTTACACGATTTCAGCACAAAAAGCACATTGAAAGACGTTAGCAAAAAGTATCGCGTTCTGTCATAATTATTTATAGTGTTAATTATAATTATAATTGTAAAATATTGTAAAAATAAAGTTATAATTAATATCAATTATATACAAATATAAAATAATTGTTAGAATTATTTATTGTGTTAATTATAATTGTAAGTCTAAAATGTATAAGTTCTCCTCTCTTCTTGCTATTTTAGCAAATATTTTGCATTTTAAAAATGCAAACGTATAAAATAATACATTAACGATATAAAAATATAATTAAAAACCTACAACATTCTATGTTTTAGTATTTATTTTAAGATTTTATTTTCATTAATCTTGATATACATGAAAACTTTAAAAAAAAAGATTGTGGTATTCAACAATATTCTTTTGAAAAGTTGTAATTTTGCAATCGCGATACTTTTTACCAGCGTTGACATAAACAAAGCTGACGTAAGCATATAGGATGTCCCGCGATCTCAAATTTTAGTGTCAGATTTCACGAATTAACTTACCGTGAAATATCGATACAATTTCTTATTCAGCGCGATTTTTTGCAATGGTCAACATTATATGTATATATCTTCGAAAAATGGAAGCTCTAACTAAAATTTAAATTCTGCGTTTACCTTCGTTTGATAAGTACATCCCAATTGATTGAGAATTGACAATTAAGTGAGTATGAATACACGATTTACGCACGAACAACTGCCGAGGCTCCTAGGTACTTTATTCGTATCAAATTTTCAAATTTTTCATCGAAGTAGATTTGACAATAATCGAAGAATATGAATTTTGCAATCGAAATTCGATCAGTTCCATTCGGCCGCAACTTCAGGGCGTTCGATTGCGCCTCAAAGAATTATTGTATCTTATCAATTTATAAATACGTAATTTACGCATCAAAATTTTGCAATCGAACTGAAGTTCGCTCCGTTTGGCTCGACCGCAACTTCACGGTGTTCGACTGTGCCTCGAAAGGACCTGTCAACCCGGATCGAAATTACGAGAATCGCAGGACACCCCGTGTCGCACGCACACGCGTGTGCCACGTGCACGTGTGTGTATGTGTGTATATGCATGTGGCCACTCTTTGTTCACCTGTTGCTACGTCCGCGAGAAAGAAAGCAATCGAGGACGCGTAGTACAGCAGGTCAGCGGCGCGAAATCGGTAAAGCTCAGCCTGCCGGCGCGGCGTCGCCGCGCGCGGCTCATCCGCTCGATCCGCCGTCGCGTTCTCAACGTCGCGCGGAACGTCGGCGCACTTCACCTCGCACGACTCCACCGCCGTCGCCATCTTCCCGCATCCTCGCCCGGCGCGACACGCCGGCCATTCGCCGATTCGCGATTCCCGGCGTCCTTCGGATCCGTCCGCGTCCGGCGCGATGTCGCCGCGACGCGATTCACAGACCAACTTTCCCACCCGCACATGCGCGCTGCACTGCGCAACACATCTACTTCCCCTTACCTCCTGCCGATAGGCGCTTTTATCAATGGCCGCTTTTATCAATTCAAGTCGGACAAAACTGCTAATCTGCTCGCCGCGAGCGATTGTATGTGATTGGCTGGATCTATAAGTAACTTAACCAATCATATTCATTAGCTGCAAAAAAGAAGATTTAGCAGAAAAAATAGCTTTGTGTTAAATTCTTTGATATAATTGGTTTTGCTCTTAGTTCCTCACTGGAGTGTAAACCAATCATATATTTAAGAATTTTACAACAGTGTAAAGCTGCTTTTTCTGTTGAACGCAGCCAATGGGCGTCAAGATGGCAAAGCGGCTAGGCATGTTTACTGAGTAATTGAATATAAGTGGTTGGATCTATAAATAACAATCAATTATATTCATTTGCTCGGCGAGACAAGCTGCTTTGTCGATTTGAGCGCAAGCAATGTACAAATTTTGATATATATTGTGACGTGCAACTTATTACCGTGTCGCCAAGAGATTATATACATACATTTTTTAACATTGGGCGCATTCGAGTTGACAAAGCTTGGCTCGTCAAGCAGATGAACATAATTGGTTGTTACTTATAGATCCAACCAATCATATTCAATTGCTTGGCGATTGATGCTTAGCTGTTTTACCGCTTGAACTCGCCCATTGACATTTTTTTCTACAAGTTTTCACCATTTTAACATTAACGTCTTTCGGAAAACGATGGAACTTATAGTAAATAATTATGATATTGCACGACAATGAAACATAGTAAATAAAAATACAACTGTATTTTTAGAGTTTTCCTTTTATATACATTTATATACATTTTTATTCGACACGTACTCATTTAAGAAATGGAATGGATATGGCCTTCTTTCTTGTTACGATTTTATCGACAGTTTCGTAAAATAAATGCGGAACTTAGTTTCCAGATCACTAAAATGGACATTGGCGCGCTGGTGTACGGGGAACAAAAGATTGGAGTGATTGGATTTCGGACTTCAAAGTCGAGCAGATAGCATTGACAAATGTGGATTTCGCCGAAGGGTCGAAACATGGCGAGCTTCGATGACTAGACGTGTACGGAGTAGGTTCCATACACACATTCCTGACCTCCCGTCGCGAGTCATTGTCTCTGTCCGGCGATGGACCGTGAAAGATCGACAGAGTATCGTAGAATATCGCGGATCCATCATCGCGGCATCCATTAGATTGAGAACGTTGCGTCAAAAATCTTCGATTGTGTTTAACCTTCGAACACCAACCGAAGTTTGAAAATTGACAAGATTTTCGTGCTCTGAGAGGACTTTACGTTGAAGAGGGGGAACATGAGAATCTTAATTACAGACAATGTCCCGTCAATTTCTTTTAAAGGAATGAACATGATGTAATTGTCGCTGTAATTGTTACGAGTGTTATCTTTAATTTGCGCTGAAGGTAAGTTTTGAGTCTTGCCAAGCATGATTAAGCAGGACGCATAAATTTTATTGAATCTTTAAATTATAGTATATTTAACAGAATAATAATTATATATAACGTTAGATTTTGTATTATTAATATAATAAGCAAAACATTTAATTTCAGGATTGGGTTAGTGCTAAGTTAAAAAGATAAAAGTTAACTTAAAAAGTTAAAAAATTAATTAATTTTAACTTAGTTACATTTTAGATTTTTAACTTTTTAACTTTATTTAGTTACATTTTATCCGTAACTATTAATTTTTTATTTAAAAATTAACTTTTTCTTTAAAGTAAGTCTCAGACATAATATTGCGACAATAGCGATAACTTAAAATGAAGTGAAAATTGCAAAAGTAAGCAAATTTACTAAGTGTTGACCAATGAAATCATAAATATTCTAGTGAATTTGCTCACTTTTGTAATTTTCATCTCATTTCAAATTACACTATCGATATATTTCAATCTGTCAGAAACCATGTATTTCGATGTATCTAGTTTCTGATAGGTTGAAATCTATTATTATCGCTACTCCCTTGTATTGTGTCTGAAGCTTTAGTCATATCATAAGCCAGCATTCATAATTCATAGTCGAATTCATAGTCTTATATACTAAACAGTATATATAAATAAAATATGTAAATAAAATATAGAGTATTTTCTAAATGAAGTATATATTTGTTATTTCTGTTATTTGTAAGACTAAAATCCTGGAATCATGAATTAAAAAAATATAAAAAAACAAATTTAACTTTTAACTTTTCAATTAATTTTTTTTATTAACTTTTAATTCAATTAATTTCATTATAAATTAACTTACATCTTAACTAAGTTAAATTTTCAAGATTGTTAACTTTAACTTAGTTTTAAAAAAAAGTTAATTTAGCCAACCCTGCATTTAATCAAGTTAAAATGTCGAGAACAATTCACTCACTATATATTAAAGCTTAAACAATAAGACTTCTTATCAAATTAAAATTATAAATTAAAATTATAATATTTTTGGCTGTAAGGAATTAAATGGAATACAATAAAAGTGCCAATACAAGATAATACTGGATAGATGAGTGTATATAAAATTTATTTATTTACTTATTTATTTATTTATTTATTTATTATTTTATTATTATTTATTTATTATTTTATTTATTTATTATTTATATATATATATAAAATAACAAAAATGTAAATGTTTTGACTTTACGTTTTGAAGTCTTCTGAAAATAGTAATTACATGTATCAACTACAAAATTGTATTAGTAGTAAAACTATTTTTGTACAGTTTACTATTTTTTTTACTACTACAATTTGTAGTAAAACTATTTATAGTGTCACATTAAATATCTTTTAATACAATAAAAATGTCAATACAAATCAACTTTATTTTGATACTTGACTATGTACAATTGATTTTGATAACTTGGTAATGACAACTTACAT
>Ga0157363_1000503_pt1 | contig 29901 bp, 26 predicted proteins | sample AttsexASBM1_FD_111477 | JGI IMG/M metagenome (GOLD analysis project Ga0157363, IMG submission 111477) | Fungus gardens microbial communities from leaf cutter ant in Ribeirão Preto, State of São Paulo, Brazil - Atta sexdens ASBM1 | ecosystem: Host-associated > Fungi > Mycelium > Unclassified ... | reverse complement strand
ATCCCAATATTCAACGCTGGGAGGCGTTGATGTGGCAATTTCAACAACCTACACCCTGGACACCCGCAGGCGAAAAATGGGTGGCGATGGAGCGAATATTCTCTTTGCACGACCAATAAATAATAACACTTACCTACAGTACGCTACGAGGATATAACCATGTCTGTTAAACAATTCGGGACACCGGATAATGCCGGTGTCGGGGGCGCTGTCAGCCTGCGTTGGGCATTTATGCTCATTACCACGCTGTTTTTTATGTGGGGTGTGTCTTATGGCCTGTTGGATGTCCTGAATAAGCATTTTCAGGAAACACTGCACGTCACCAAAGCACAGTCGGGATTATTACAGGGTGCCTATTTTGGCGCTTATTTCCTGGTTGCCATGCCTGCCGGCTATTTTATGAGTCGTCATGGATATAAAGCCGGCATTTTAGCCGGGTTGGCGCTCTATGCCATTGGGGCTTTATTGTTTGTCCCGGCAGCCATGGTCAATAATTTCATGATGTTTTTGTTTGCGTTGTTTGTGCTGGCATGCGGGTTAGGCTGCCTGGAAACGGCGGCCAATCCTTATGCCACGGTGCTGGGTGACGCTCAGGGCGCTGAGCGACGCCTGAATCTGGCGCAATCCTTTAACGGTCTCGGCCAATTTATGGGACCGATGATCGGCGGTACGCTGTTTTTCAGCCATGCCAGTGCAGATGAGGCGCAAAGTACCGTTAAAATCACCTATGTGGTTATTGCCTGCGTGGTCATCGGCATCGCGCTGTTATTTAAACGCACGGCATTGCCGGATATTCGCGAAGCTGAAGAGGCGGGTTCAATACATTCGGGTCATACGCTATTGCAGCATAAACATTTTGTCGGTGGTGTTATTGCGCAATTCTTTTATGTCGCCGCGCAGGTGGGGGTCGGAGCCTTCTTTATTAACTACACAACTGAACACTGGCACGGCGTTACCAATCAGAGTGCGGCATATATGTTATCGGTGGGCATGGTGTGTTTCATGCTGGGACGATTCTTCTCTACCTGGCTAATGGGCCGCGTTTCACCTGCGTTAATTCTCGCAGCCTATGCGCTGATTAATATTGTGCTTTGTGCAGTGGTGATGCTGGGTATGGGCGATGTTTCAGTGATCGCGCTGGTGGCTATCTTCTTCTTTATGTCCACTATGTTCCCGACAATTTTTGCCATGGGGGTGAAGAACCTGGGGCCGGCCACCAAGCAAGCCAGCTCTTTTATGATTATGGCGATTGTGGGCGGGGCTATCATGCCGTGGTTCATGGGGCGTATTTCGGATAACTCCAGCACAGCACTGGCCTATGGCCTGCCACTGGTTTGCTTTGCGGTAGTGTTGTTTTACGCGCTAAGTCAGCGCAACAGCCGGTAACCTTCTCCTTTTCCTCTCCTGGTTTGCGTTGCCTGAGAAATCCCTTGGGCAACTGCTTACTAAACGTGCAGCTTTCCTTTCAGCCGTGACTTATACAGCGGCCATCTGTCTGGTGAAGGATGTCTGCCGCGAGGCCGCCATTTCAGAAGCCAGCTATTACAACCGGAAACCTCAAAAAGCGTCCGGGACTCATACAGGTATAATTACACCACCACTAAACCTGGCTCCTAAAAACAGAAAAATAATCAGCACTAAAGCCGGATAAATTCTCAGAACGGTGAGGCAGTGATATATATGGGAACGTAGTATATCGAACCGCGTATAATATAAGTCGCAGGGCTTCGAAAGGTATAAATATTGCCCTTTACTGATAAATAAATCGCATCATTTTCAACTTTATCTAATGCGTCATTATCTGCGGTTATCATAAAAGGCGATAAATCGTCATCCAGGCTCGCCATAAACTCTTTATCATCCTTAGATGAATCATACAGATAGAAACGATATGAAAAATCCGTGGTGGCTCCTGCATTTGCTTCTGTTATATACAGATTGACCAGCTTGTTAACCTTCACTTTCCTGATAATTTCCTGTCCTAGCGGTGAAAAGTTCAATGCCTTGTAAACCACAAAAGCAATTGCTGCCAGCAAAATGAAGAGTAAATAGCGCTTCTTAAAAGCCAGAGCGTTTTGCATAGTCTATCCCCGTCTTAATCCAAAATTGATCGTCCGGATCATCTCCATAGGGAGCGGAACCATACCGTCGGTAGGTAGGCTCAGATTATGAGAAAACCCTGTGACCTCGATACTTCCCTCATGGTCATCAACATCAACAGAACCTTTAATATCAGCGCCACCATCATCGTTAAGCCATAAGTAAGCCGGAATAGCCATTTTTCCTTTCCCTGTTTATTGTGACTAACGTCCATAAGATAATTGTACTTAACCGGTAATAATGAGTAAATAATCAGAGCAGGGAGGTTATTTTCGTTAAATCAAACCACAGCACGAATTTCTGAAAAATATTGCATCTTATGGTGGGGAAGAGTGCCGTTATCAGTTCACATTACATTAAATGTTTATTATGGTACTACAGTTTTCTGGTTGTTTGGTGAGGGTTATAAAGAAGAAGGAGACAGTGACAGGCTCTGTTTTGACGATATGCCCGCTCCGGTAAATTGTATTGAAAAGAATGCTATTTTTTCGGTATATAATAGTGAGGTTTTGGGAACTCTATTTATCGTAGACGGTGGTGAATACCGTTTAAAGAATGGCAGAATAATAAAAGTGACCAGTGAATGAGTTTGGTTGACTGTCAGTCAAAGATCACAGAAACCAGATTACTTTCGATGGTGCAGTAACAGCATATCGTCTTACCATCAGCTAATCCTGCACAATCCCATCACTGACCACTGGACTGTATAAAAACCAGGCTATAGCATGGGCTGTCAGAGTTTATAGGGAGATAAACGAATGAGCACCAGAACAGAGATAAAGGACGGGGCATTATTTGACTTACTTGACAGAGGAATTGTCTATACAGAGGTTTTGGGCTGGATTGATATGGGGCATGCCCGTGGTAATGACGTGGCAGCACTTAAACGCCGGTTCGATGAGGGGGAGAGTAGCGGTAAGCCATCTTCGGTCACTGGGACGAAGTCATGACGATCCTGCTAAAAGGTGTAAAGTGGTGCGTATTACTGGCGGTCACCTCGTTTATTCTCGTTGGGCTGTTTGTCTGGATGCTCGCCTCTGGCTCGGATAAAACAGTGGTCTATAAACAAGATAATTTCCTCAGTTACCACATCCTCACTGACAGTGAGATACAAAATGCCCCGCGAATCACGGAAAATTTCTATTTCGAATCGCACCCGGGGGATGGTTATGCGCCTTCAAATAGTATTATTTTCGCGGGTGCCTCCGGGACAGCATCGTTGCGCTGTTACCTTGAAACGCTGGGGTACACCAGGCAACAGCGTAACTTAGGAGGAAAAGAAATATGGTCAAAACCCGATCAGTTAAACAGTAACCTTTTTTATATATACTTTAATGCCGTTACAGGTGAAGCTGAGCTGACAAAAGTCCTGAATAACTAATATTCTGAAGAGCCGTATCTTCCGGTTATGTAAATTATTAATTAATAATATTGATGGCAAAAAACTTATGACAGGTGATAAAAGAGGCATAGTTAAATTAATCTCTGATCAGAAGTTACGGAATGATTTCTTGTATATAATAGTGCCATTTTGGGAACTCTGTTTATCGTAGATGGTGGTGAATACCGTTTAAAAAATGGCAGAATAATAAAAATGACCAGTGAATGAGTTTGGTTGACTGTCAGTCAAAGATCACAGATATCAGCTTGCTTTCGATGGTGCAGTAACAGTATATCGTCTTACCATCAGCTAACCCTGCACAATCCTGATAAATACCCTGAGTGTAGCCCTGGTCGTAGTAATATGGAAACAGGAACTAATAAGCAAACTCCGGAACACCGATATCGATATTACCTGCACTTTAAGTTATTTTTTTGTAGTTTTCTGTTATGGTTTATCTGTTGAATTATGGCCGGATTAACTTAGGATTATTACTTACCCACTAAAAGTAATGCTAAGAATGTGACGGTCATTTTCTCCATGCTGTTTACACCCTGCCATTTTCTGGCGTATGATTTCCTGCGAGGAAGTTACCGGATAAATATACAAGGAATGTATAATTATGGCCGCATTACAGTTTCCCTGTACGCTGTTCGAAACCCAAAAGAGGATGAATGATTACAGCGCCCGCGATATGCGATGCGGTGATTTATCTGAATCTCAGTTAAAAGAAAATTTTCATCTCACCAATGTTTCGGCCAGAGTCAACCCTTATTCTCTGACGAAAATAACTCCATTTTCACGGCCGCAGTCGATGTTTCATGGTTCACATGCGGAGGGGGAAAAGATCACCCGTCAGCAATGTACCCAAATCCTGTTCGATGAATTCAGGGATTTATCACGTGTATTCTCGGTATATGGCCCTTACAGGCACCTGATCGAGAAGATGATCACTCATATGCAATATGGTAATGGTCAGCCATTCAGAAATATAAGTCTGGACAGAGCGTTGTATGAATATATTCTTAATGATAGCACTGATAGTAGTATATTATTAAAAATTAAGGATGCTTTAAATAAGAATATGGATTGGGAAAAGGAGCAATTTCCGGCAGAAAAAATAGTAAAAATAAGAGACTCAATCCTTGAAGGGATACTGCCAAAATTCAATCGACTACGGGATAACATTAACGGGATGGGGATTACGGTTCATGATACCTGGGCTACCCATATCACCCTGAAATCGCTGCATATAAGTAACGACCGTTATCGGGCTGTAGTGCATTACAAAGTGCAGGATCATTTTGGTCTGGATAACGATGATATTCTGAAAGAAAAATTCAGCCAGTTCAACTTATTCCGGATATGGTTTGTACTCCAGAGGTATAATCAGTTTGGTTTTAAGCCATATATGACCAATATGGAAGCTACGGTAGAAATTACTGGAGGCCGGAATGAACATTAATATGAAATATAATCTGCGTATTCTCTGTATCATTGGAGGTGTTCTTTCAGGATTCTTTTTGTGGTTTATATACCGCCCGGTAGAAATTTTTGCAGTTCATGGCGATGGAAACTACAGTTATGTTTTAGTGAAAGGTTTTCCCATAACAGACAGAGGGAAAATTTCCTGGTGGTTGAAAAATAAAGATTTAATTGGGAAGTGTTATAATATTCCTAAGCCTGCTGGTTATGGAAGTTATAATGTTACTTTTTGGGATTTTGGTGATGGGTATAAAGAAGATAAATACGATATGCTCTGCTTCGATGATATGCCCACGAAAGTTAACTGCATCGATAAAACCCCACTGTTTACTGTTAAACGATTTGGCTATGAATCAGAAATATTTATTACCTATGAGGGGCGCTATAAATTTTCGGATGCAGGTAAGATCATAAAAGTCCGTCGTGAATAGGTTCATTTACGCTAGTTTTTACCGTATCCGGCTTGTATTGCAGCGGTGCAATATACTGCCCTTTATACCAATATGGAAACCACCATTGAAATTACAGGGAACCGTAATGACAGGAAAAATTAAAAAATTCTTCATTGTGCTGCTACTGGCCGGGGCGGGGATTTCAGGTTATTGCCTGTGGCTGTCACTGCGCCCGGTGGAGATTGTTGCGGTTCATCACCGGGGAAATGGGTTTAGTGCGGTGTTAGTCAAAAGTTTTCCGTTGACCGACACCGGAAAAATTCACTGGTGGCTGAAGAATCAGGCTATGTTAAAAGAGAAATACAATATACCTAATTATCCTGAGGACGGTTATTTTACCGTGACTTTCTGGCGGTTTGGTGAGGGCTACAAAGAAGAGGGTAAATATGACAGGTTATGCTTTAATGATATGTTACCGCCGATAAACTGTATTGAAAAAGATGCTGTATTTTCTGTCTGGAATAACCGACATCGGGATACTATATTTGCAACCTATGATGGGCGCTATCGGTTAAAGGAAAACGGAGATATCGTTAAAGTTACCTATCTATAGCCGGCTCATAAACAGAATATAACCAGGTGCAGAACTGTTCTGATTTAAAGAGAGTGCAAAATTTTTACTGCACCAAAAACAGCTGAGGATATGGAATGCTGTATTAATCCGGGGCAGGCTTAAAAACCCGGTTTAGCATCTAAGATACGGATACTGGCAGACCTGCTTTCTGATTCTTTATGACCAGTATGGAAACCACCATTGAAATTACAGGGAACCGTAATGACAGGAAAAATTAAAAAATTCTTCATTGTGCTGCTACTGGCCGGGGCGGTGATTTCAGGTTATTGCCTGTGGCTGTCACTGCGCCCGGTCGAGATTGTTGCGGTTCATCACCGGGGAAATGGGTTTAGTGCGGTGTTAGTCAAAAGTTTTCCGTTGACCGACACAGGAAAAATCCACTGGTGGCTGAAGAATCAGGCGATGTTAAAAGAGAAATATAATACGCCAAATTATTCTCAGGATGCTTCTTTTCACGTGACTTTCTGGTTGTTTGGTGATGGCTACAAAGAAGAGGGTAAATATGACAGGTTATGCTTTAATGATATGTTACCGCCGATAATCTGTATTGATAAAGATGCTGTTTTTTCTGTCAATAATAGCAGGAATCTGGGGATGACCTTTGAAACTTATGATGGGCGCTATCGGTTAAAGGAAAACGGGGATATCGTTAAATTTACCTATCAGTAGCCGGCTCATAAACAGAATATTGTAGATACTGACCAGGTAGCTAAAAATCTTCTGCCAGATAACTCCGGTCATTGCGGGAATACTATGTTCCCTCAGAACTTCATTTTTCAGGATCATTTCTGCCGGCCTCAGCTTCAGCGACTGCCAGTGTTCAGGTATCAGTTGCTGATACGCATGTTGTCAGAAAGGCTCATCTGTTAAGGGTTAGATTCAAGTCACTTGCGCAAGTGGTGGTCTTTAATGGTCGGAAAATCAGACGGCATCAAACGGTAGGCGGTTTCGGCAGGGCACAGGCAGCCAGAGACAATATCATCGTGGTTAATTATCAGGTCAGCGCCCTGAGCTGCGATATCCTTTAGCGTTGCATCCAGCGCGGCTATATTGCTGTGAATATCAGAAACAACGGCCAGCCTCATCATTAATCCCTCTTCGGTTATCATTTTTGGTGAGAGCCGGTAGTCACCGGTTTCAGGTGCGGCGTCAATCCCTGGCTGGTCGTTTGCTACGGGGAGAGATAATCCACTTTGTACTGCTGAGATCTATGCTTCCCAACGGAATCCCCGTTAGTGAGCCGCGGGAATCTACCGGCCGATAAATGATTCGCCGCGCGATCTCCGAAGGAGATTAGTGTAAATAAATTGTTGCGTTCGGCCCCATGGCATGGACAATAGTTAGCCATAACTTGTATTTATACCAATAAAATCAACAGATTTATAAAAGATATGGGATGGTTAATGGACAGTAATACTAAAGGATTTACTTCCTACTGGCGGAATACTTTAGCGGATGCAGATTCCTGTAAAGGGGGATTCAGGTCTGGTGACGCAGATAAATTCAGCCAGTGGCGGGATGCCGAAAGCGGACGACTCACAGAGGATATTGTCCGTGATTACTTTGCCGGTGAAGATACTGATGTCATGACGGTTGAGGTGATGCTCAGGCCACAGGCGTGGATGCTGCAACGACAGCATGGTAAAAAGCCAGCGGCCGGGGCTCCGGATGTGGTCACGCCACTGGTGCTTTCCGCCCGGTTAAATCGTGAGGGTTTTTTAATCCCTGCCGCAGATGCCTCCATCCCTCGTGATCTGCTGGAACCCCTGCCGCAGGGCGTGTTCTCGGTTGGCGAGATGGCGCAGTATGATAAGTACCAGACCACCCATAGTTCTGACTATTCTGCAGACGAAGGACAAACCCCGCCGGAAAACGAAACAGAACAGCAGCAGTTACAAAGACATGCCGGCTATCAGCGGCAGTGGCAGGCCTATCTTCAACAGTCAGAACAACTGCTGGCACATGTGGCCGGAAAATGGCTGGATGCACATGAACATTATGAGCAGGCCGAATACGGCTATGTAATCAAGGAAAGCCAGGCGGCGGGGGCTGGTTTTCATATCCTTGGTCTGTATGATCATCTGCTGAAATCTAAAAAAGAGGTTCCGTTATTGTCGCGCTTTGCCGCCACGGAACTCTCTCCGTCTGAACCGTTGCTGGGTGACAATGCTCAGTTTGTCCGGCGGTTGGGACACTCCGGCGATAAGTTTCCTCTGGCGATGGCCCAGCGGGATGCGCTCAGCCATTATCTGACCCAACAAACCGGCGATATTCTTGCGGTGAACGGCCCGCCGGGAACCGGCAAAACAACACTGGTTCTGTCGATAATCGCGACTGAATGGGCCAATGCGGCGCTTAATAAATCCGAACCACCGATAGTGATTGCCACCTCAACCAATAATCAGGCCGTCACTAATATTATTGAAGCCTTTGGTAAAGACTTCGGGACCGGCAGTGGCGCGATGGCAGGGCGCTGGCTGCCCGGTTTGCAGAGCTATGGCGCTTATTTCCCCTCTTCACGGGGTAAGGCCGAAGCAGCAAAAAAATACCAGACCGAAGACTTCTTCAACTCTGTGGAATCTAAGGTTTATACCGAAACCGCTCAGGCTTACTATCTGCAAAAAGCCCGCGCCGCTTTCCCGCAGGAGAAATGTGAGTCCGCCGGACAGGTCACTGAGTTGCTACACCAGCAGTTAACCGCTTTGTCTGAACGGTTACAGTCTGTCGGCCAGCAATGGCAGCTTCTGCAACAAGCCCGCCAGCAGTTAATGGCGGTCAGTGAAAATCCTCAACACTATATTGCTGATAAACAGCAGCTGTTACTGCAGAGTAGCCGTGAAACCGAACAGTTCATCCTCAGCCGTAGAAAATGGCAGGAATACCGGGCCAGTGAATCGATGATTTTTACGCTGTTCGGCTGGCTTCCTTCCATTCGTACCCGCCGTGGTTACCAGATTAAACTGTTACTGGATGAAATTCTCGGGGATCGGATGGCGGGTTTTCAGGGCAAATTACCGGAAGGTGTCGATGCCTATATTGATTCCCTGATTGTTCAGAGCCAGAACCATCAGCAGCAGTATCAGCAGCAGATTGATCATGCAAAGCAGGCTATCGCAGAGGAACAGGCGGCCGTCCGGAACTGGCAGGAAATCTGCCAGACACTGGGGCATACCAGTGGTCAGGAACTGAACCTCGCGCAAGCAGATGAACTTGCTGATTTAAAGATTCGTTTCCCTGCCTTTCTGCTGGCGACCCACTACTGGGAAGGGCGCTGGCTGCAGGATATGGCCGACATTGACAATCCTGCCAAAGAGAAAACCCGTACCGGGGCAAAAAGCGTCCAGGCCCGTTGGCAGCGCAGAATGAAACTCACGCCCTGTGTGGTGATGACCTGCTATATGCTGCCTAATCATATGAAAACCAGCGAATTTGCCGGTCAGGGGCTGCCGTTTGATAAAAGCTATTTTTATAACCTGGCCGATTTACTGATTGTCGATGAAGCCGGCCAGGTACTGCCGGAAGTCGCGGCGGCATCTTTTGCGCTGGCTAAAAAGGCGCTGGTGATAGGCGACACGGAACAAATCGCCCCAATCTGGAGCAGCACCCCGGCCATTGATATAGGCAATATGCTGGAAGCGGGTATCCTGCAGGGCGACACTCAGGAACATCTGGCTGAATCCTACCGGCAGGCAGGGGATTCGGGGAAAAGTTCGGCTTCCGGCAGTGTGATGAAAATAGCCCAGTTTGCTTCCCGCTATCACTACGATCAGGACCTGGCCCGGGGCATGTATCTCTACGAACACCGCCGTTGTTTCGACAATATTATCGGTTACTGTAATGAACTGAGTTACCACGGTAAGTTACAGCCTAAACGGGGCACACAAAAAGAGACATTGTTCCCGGCGATGGGTTATTTACATATTGATGGTCTGTGTCAGCAGGCGACCAGCGGCAGCCGCTATAACAACTTTGAAGCTGAAATTATTGCGGCCTGGCTTTCTGAAAATCAGCAGGGTATTGAAGACTACTACGGCAAGCCAATACATAGTCTGGTCGGCGTAGTGACCCCGTTTGCGGCACAGGTCACAGCAATAAAATCTGCTCTGGCTGCCCGGGGGATCACCGTTGACGGGGGGGAAAGCTCGCTGACTGTCGGTACGGTTCATTCTCTGCAGGGGGCTGAGCGGGCCATTGTGTTGTTCTCGCCGGTGTATTCCAAGCATGACGATGGTGGTTTTATCGACAGCAGCAACAGCATGCTGAACGTTGCTGTCTCTCGTGCCAAGGACAGCTTCCTGGTGTTTGGTGATATGGACCTGTTTGAGATTCAGCCGCCATCCTCGCCGCGTGGACTACTGGCAAAATACCTGTTTGCAGTAGCCGGTAACGCCCTGGTCTTCGAATTCCCCGAGCGTCAGGACTTAACCGATGATCACACGCCAGTCACCACCTTGCATGGGGTAGAACAACATGATGAATTCCTTCATGACTCGTTCGCCGGTGTGACTCGCAGCATCCTGATTGTCTCTCCGTGGTTGCGCTGGAGAAGGCTGGAACAGACCGGTTTCCTGGAATCGATGCTCCGGGCCATCGCGCGGGGAGTCTCTGTCACCGTGGTAACAGATGAAAGTTTTAATACCGAAGACGATGATGAAGTAAAATATCGCGAGAAACAGCAACGGTTGACTGAGGCGTTGAACCGGCTGAATGAACAGGGAATAGTGACCCGGCTGGTGGATCGTGTGCACAGTAAAATTGTGGTGGGAGACGATGCCATGCTGTGTATAGGCTCATTTAACTGGTTCAGTGCGGCGCGGGAGGATAAATACCAGCGCTATGATACCTCGATGGTCTACCGGGGCGAAGGCGCGAAAGGGGAAATCAAAACCATTCACGCCAGCCTCGCCCAACGTCTGAAATAATCACACCTTTGTTTAATATGCCCGGAATACCGGGCATATTTTCGGTATTCACCGGTTAACAGAGAGTATCTCCGGAATTGCTGCCGTCTGTGACTTTTTGCCCTCTGCCCCCCGACTTTCTCCCGCGTAAATTTGTATAAATGCACAACATGGTCTCAACTATAAGCTGGAGCATTAAGCGGTTCAGCGAGTGAGGTTTCTATGGCGTCATATCATCTGACGGCCAGACTGGCACAGGATATTGTGGTACGTACCATGCAGATCATTGATTGCAATATCAATGTCATGGATTCCGCCGGGCGGATTATCGGCAGCGGTGACCCTGAACGGGTGGGGGAAATGCACGAAGGGGCGTTGCTGGTGCTGTCACAGGGGCGGATTGTCGATATTGATGAGGCGGTAGCCGACCGTTTGCATGGAGTTAAGCCCGGGGTGAATTTCCCGCTGCGGGTGGATAAGGAAATTGTCGGGGTGATCGGGCTGACCGGTAACCCCGCGCAATTACGCCAGTACGGTGAACTGGTGCAGATGGCGGCAGAGATGATGCTGGAGCAGTCACGGCTGTTGCATATGTTAGCCCGCGACAGCCGCCTGCGCGAAGAGCTGGTACTGAACCTGATCCGTTCCGATGAACTGCCCTCCGTGTTGGTGGAGTGGGCCCAGCGACTGGGTATCGACCTGAACCTGCCGCGGGTCGCGGCGGTGGTCGAGGTCGACAGCGGTCAGTTAGGTGTCGGCAGCGCAATGGAGGAGTTGCAGCAGTTACAGACGCTGCTGATGACCCCGGAGCAAAACAACCTGATAGCGATAGTGTCGCTGACCGAAATTGTGGTACTCAGGCCGGCACTGAACAGCCATGGTCGGTGGGACGCCGAAGAACAACGCAGGCGTATCGAAAGTCTGGTGGCGCGTATCGGGAAGAACAGCCAACTGCGGGTGCGTTTTTCACTGGGTAACTATTTTACCGGGTCGGGCGGCCTGGCCCGTTCGTACCGGACCGCCCGTGCGACCATGAATGTTGGTAAGCAGCGCATGCCGTCACAGCGTTGTTACTGTTACCAGGACCTGATTTTGCCGGTACTGCTCGATAGTCTGCGGGGAGGCTGGCAGGCCAAAGAACTGGCTATCCCGCTTAACCAGCTGAAAGTCTCGGATAATAACGGGCTACTGCGCCGGACGCTGGACTGCTGGTTCAGTTGTAATGTCCAGGCGGGGGCCACGGCAAAAGCACTGTTTATCCACCGTAATACGCTGGAGTATCGGCTTAATCGTATCTCTGAACTGACAGGGCTCGATTTAGGTAAGTTCGATGACCGTCTGTTGTTGTATGTCGCACTTCAGTTGGACAGCGAAAAATAACCCGCCGTCAGACCGGTATTCACCGGTATTCGTGGAAACATAACTCCGGCAATAACTGCGAAGAGGAGTGCGGCCGATATTTGTGACCTGAGTCGAATTCTGGCGAAAAATCTGATTTTTTTAAGATAATCGCGGGCTACATCACCGTCGGTCAGGAAATGTGATCGACCAGACAGGGGGTTGTAGAATCCCACAAAAATTACTGCAAATTAGGATTAATTTCTGTGCCGATTAATAATTACACTCTGCAATGTCAGAGCCATAATTAATTTATCACCGCTAACCAGAGCTCACCAGCATTCGTGCCTGTCATTTAGCGAAATACCATCGAGCCGATAAATGGTTGCAATAAGTATCGAAAGAGGGCGTTATGGTTGATATCAAATTAAAATATGATCACGGCTACCAGACGGGTGAAATTCCGGATCATAACTTTAACGGCACGATCGTCGTTGATAACTCAGAGTTTCTGCAATTCAGTTACCAGACCAGTGAGCAACAACTGGTTGAAAACTCACTGGATAACCCGATTGACTCCCCCACGCTGGAGCGGTTAGCGACCGGTAAAAAAGATATTGTCATTATCAGTTCCGATCATACCCGACCGGTACCTTCTGCCATCATTATGCCCATCATTTTACGGCGTATTCGCAGTGTGAGTCCTGATGCGCAAATTACCATCCTGATTGCTACCGGTACCCATCGCGCCTCTACCGAACAGGAACTGATTGCCAAGTATGGGCAGGAAATTTTTGATAACGAGAAAATCATTATCCATGACTCCCGCGATGACAGCAGCCTGACGGATATCGGGGTTTTACCTTCCGGTGCCCGTTGTGTCATCAATAAACTGGCAGCCGAATGTGATCTGTTGGTGGCAGAAGGTTTTATTGAACCACACTTCTTTGCCGGATTCTCCGGAGGGCGCAAGGCGGTATTTCCTGGCGTTGCCGGTTATACCTCGGTGGTCGGTAACCATAACGGCCTGTTTATCGATTCACTGAAAGCCCGTACCGGTAACCTGACGGGCAACCCGATTCATCAGGATATGGTCTATGCCGCAAAACTGTCGGCATTGCAGTTCATTGTGAATGTCGTGCTGGATCACGATAAAAGAATTATAGGTTGTTTCTCCGGTGATTCGGTGACTGCCCATGAGCAAGGCTGCCAGTTTGTGCGTAAAACCATGAGCGCCAGTAAACTGGAAAGCGATATTACGATTACCTGTAATGGGGGTTATCCGCTGGACCAGAATATTTATCAGGCTGTGAAAGGGATGACGGCGGCGGAAGCCACCACCAAACCTGGCGGAGTGATTATCATGGTGGCCGGAGCGCGTGACGGTCATGGCGGTAGTGGATTTTTTAATACGTTTAAGGATGCCAAAGATGTCCGTGATATTATCGATGAAGCGAAGAAAACCCCGGCCGATAAAACTATTCCCGACCAATGGCAGTCACAAATTCTGGCCAGGGTAATGTCACGTTTCCATGTTATTTTTGTCACCGATTTAATTTCGCCACAAATTATACTGGATATGAAACTGGATCACAGTCCGTCTTTGCAGGAAGCCATTAATAAAGCATTCTCACTCCAGGGAGAAAATGCCAAAGTGACGGTAATACCGGACGGTGTATCTGTCATTATTGAGTAACGGCACTAAGACCCTTTAATAAATACTGGAAAGTCTTACCTATGCACCGGATATTACTCCGGTGCTAACCCCTACATAATAACAGGTGTCCCGATGAAGATATTAAGAGCTGTTGAACGTATACCTGGCGGGTTAATGGTCGTTCCCTTGATTCTGGGAATGCTCACTAATACTTTTTTTCCGGAAGTGTTAAATGTAGGGTTATTTACTACTGCCTTATTTAAAACCGGTGGTTACACTATATTATCACTGTTTATTTTCTTCGCGGGTTCACAGATTAAAATAAAAGAAGCCAAAATGCCGATGGCGAAAGGCTTTTCTTTAACTCTGATTAAACTGTTCTTTGGTTCAATTATTGGGTTGTTGACCGCTTATTTCTATGGGCATGTCGGTATCCTGGGCCTGACTCCTTTGGCGATGGTGGCTGCCATGAGTAATGCCAATGCCGGTGTTTATGCAGCCCTGGCTGACGCTTACGGCGACGAAAGTGACCGCGGGGCGGTGTCTGTGGTATCGCTGAACGAAGGTCCATTCTTTACTATGCTGACCTTCGGGATTACCGGTATTTCGGTTATTCCAGCCACCTACTTCGTAGCCATTTTGATTCCGCTGGTGCTGGGATTCATTCTCGGTAATCTTGACCCTGAACTGCGTGCCTTTTTCCGCCCGGGCCAGAAGCTGACCATCCCGTTCTTCTCGTTCCCGATTGGCGCGGGTATGCATGTCGAAAATATCTTTGAAGCCGGGATCTCAGGTATTTTGCTGGGAGTACTCACTATGCTGGTGACCGGAATACTCGGCTATTTCATTATGAACTGGATCTTTGCCCGCAAAGGTAAAAGTTTGCCGGTGCTGTCCGGGGCCTTTATCGGAACCACTGCCGGTAATGCGGTAGCGACCCCTGCGGCGATGGCTCTTATCGATCCCAGTTGGGCTCCCTATGAAAAAATTGCAACGGCTCAGGTCGCGACCTCGGTAATTATTACGGCGCTGTGTATGCCGATGATTGTCGCCTGGCTAAGCAGACGTCGTAAAAAACAGCTGGCACAACTGACGGCCGACAACCAACCGTTATAAAGAGTACCTTCCGGCCGGCAAAACATCGCCGCCGGTCCGGACATCGTCAACACCAGGGATTCACCAATACACGCTGACACGGCAACGACTAAAGTCAGAGCCTATACTAATACTAATCTTCGTGGCTGACGGGCGCAGGCCTGATACCAGGCAGGCAGCCGCAGAACACAGAATGATACTGGCGTACCAGTGGGTAAACTGCGGTACGCCATTTATGGCGGCAGCGAGCCTGACGCAGATTTTCCGGTATCGCGGGTCATTTTTGGCTAAGCGTTGCTGCTCAGGAAGCATGCCGGCAGGTCCGCATTTTGTCGCCTTCAGAACTATAATGGCCAGTAATGGCGGTCAGAATCAGTATCAATGTTCGGGAGGGAGCTGAGATGCATGTACATATGGACTTTATTGGTGGCATGGCAGGAGATATGTTCTGTGCCGCAATGCTGGATGCCTTTCCCGAACTGACGGAACCTTTGCAGCAGCAACTGTCGGGCTTAGCGTTCTTCGAAAGCTACCAGATAACGACCCGGCCAGCGACACAGAAGGATATCTGTGGCAAGCGCTTCCTGGTGATGAAAAAAAATGCAGTTTTTGATGACAAAAACCACATTATTTTTACCCCGCAGACTACCTCATCATCGTCACTGAGCCGGCATGCTACTGCCACTGATCATCACCACTACTCGTTTGCAGATATTGACCGGCGGATACAGCAGGTCAGTGATCCACAAATCCGTCAGGGAGTCTCGGAGATCTACCGGCGGTTAATCCAGGCCGAGAGTGAAGTGCATGGTATTCCGGTCGACCAGATACACCTGCATGAAGTCGGGGCTGATGATGCGCTTATCGATATTATCAGTGCTGTTTTTCTGGTGTTGCATAGTGGGGCTCGCAGCTGGTCTTTCTCGCCTTTACCGTGGGGGAATGGCACCGTCCATTGTGCTCATGGTGATTTGCCGGTACCGGCACCGGCCACGGTGAAATTACTAAAGACCTTTCGCTGGAGCCATGACGACGAAACCGGGGAGCGGGTCACCCCGACCGGAGCGGCCATTCTCTCCTGGCTGGCAGAGCGCCAGTCGGTCCGGCCCGCCGGCAGTTTATACCGGGATGGTTACGGATGCGGCAAACGTCAGTTTACCCGGCTAGCCAATATTCTGCGGATCTGTGTGTTTACGACTGATCAACCTGCTCCTCAGGATGAGTTACAGGATCAGGTCATGATCGTCCAGTTTGATATCGATGATATGAGCGGAGAAGCGCTGGCGATAGCACAGCAGAAGCTGAGGGAGATCCCTGAAGTGATCGAACTGTCTGCCAGTTGTCTGACCGGTAAAAAACAACGCATGCTGTTCCGGACGGAACTGCTGTGTCTGCCGGAGAAACTGCAACACATCTGCCAGCAAATCTTGCTGCTGACCACTACGCTTGGGGTTCGTTACTGGCTCAGTTCCCGTTTTAAACTGCCGCGTCAGGCCAGCGAAGTGGAATACCAGCACCAGCAATGGCCGGTAAAAATTGCCACACGGCCCGACGGCAGTTTCACCGCCAAACTGGAAGCCGATGCCTGGCAGCAGGTGCAACACAATTACGCCGTGTCAGCGGAGCTAAAATATCATGTAGAAATGCTGGCCGTTAACCGTAAAAGCAACAGAGGTACCGACTGATGAACACAGAGGTAGTCACAGCAAACACTGAGTCAGTCACCGGAAAAATCACCCGGCTGACTGAGTGGTTCAGGGCGCACCAGCCTTGTACCATTGCCACCAGTGGCGGTATTGACAGTATGTTACTGGCCTTTGTCGCCAGTCAGATTGATGACGGGGAATTTATGGTGGTCCATTCGACGTCTGCGGCGGTTCCTTCCGCCGATGCGCAACGGGTGGCGGACTATGCCCGTCGCTACCACTGGAACCTGAAGATTATTACCAGCAACGAGATCGAGAATTCAGACTATAAAGCGAACCCGGTCAATCGTTGTTATTACTGCAAAAGCAGCCTGTTCGAAAAAATGACCGGTCTGGATGCCGGACACCTGGTGACCGGCACCAATCTCGACGACCTGGGGGATTATCGCCCGGGGCTGATTGCCGCCCGTGAGAATAATGTGCTGCAGCCTTATGTTGAGCTGGAGATCGATAAACGGATGATCCGCCAGATCGCCAGCCATTTCGGGCTTGATGATCTTAAAGATCTACCGGCTTCTCCCTGCCTGGCCAGCCGCATCGAGACCGGCATTGCCATCAAGCCGCAGGATTTGCAGGTGGTGGATAATGTCGAAACCTTTATCAAACAGCAACTGAACACGGATGTGGTCCGTTTCCGTATTCGCCATCAGCAGCACGAGATCCAGCTGTCGCCGGCGGTTTGCCAGAAACTCGATGAGCAGAAAAAATTGGCCCTGATTGATGGTGTGACAAGGTTGCTGACCCCGGCACTCGGCCTGTTGCCGGTAACCGTCACCAGTTACAAACAAGGCAGTGCCTTTGTCGGCGTCAAAAATGTTGGGGGTTAAGGGATGATTAAGTCTGACATTGTGATGGATTTTGAACGCTATCAGCGCTGTGGTATCGAAGAGGCCGTGTTCTGCGAATCGAAAACTGCCGCCCAGATTAGTGCAGTGGCAGAGCAGGCACTGCAGCGGCAACGCCGGTTACTGTTAACCCGTCTGTCGTCCGATAAATTAGCGCAGTTACCGCTGGAATTGCAGTCACAACTTAGCTATGACCCGCTGGCCGCCTGTGCGGTGCTTGGTGAACAGGTGACACCCACCGGGGAGGCCTGTATCGCGGTGCTTTCCGGCGGGGCTTCAGATGCCCGACTGTGTCATGAAATCCAGATAACCCTTAACTATCACGGCATCAGTTGCGATATGTATCAGGATGTCGGGGTGGCGGCGCTCTGGCGTCTACAACGTATCCTGCCGGAGTTACAGCGCTATGACATCATTATCGCGGTGGCAGGAATGGAAGCGGCTCTGCCGACCGTGCTTGCCGGACTCATTGACGCCCCGATTATCGCGGTGCCAGCCCCTGTGGGATACGGCGTGTCTGCCGGTGGTCAGGTGGCGTTATCTTCCTGTCTGGCCAGTTGCAGTGGCGCCATCATGACCATGAATATCGACAATGGCTATGGTGCCGCCTGCGCGGCCATCAAAATCTACCATAAGATTTATAAAGCAGAACGCCGGCAAAATGATCGTTAAGAAGTTGGGCTGACAGGGGGGCATGTGGCGGGGTCAGAAGGGGTGATTTCGGGGAAGATGCCAGTTAACTACGGTGAATATCGACTGTCAGTGGCCTGGCCGGAGAGATGCTTTTCATCATCTATTGATTATCTGTTACGGCTGAAATATAAAAGCCACCCGCAGGTGGCCATATCTCACTCAATATTATTGATAACAGTGAGTAACTATTTATTCTTAGCAAAGATTGTCGCGCTAATTATACTGTTTGACCCATTTCCAATAGAACCGGCGGTGTTAATCACATAATAATCAGCACCAGCGGCATCGGCTTTACGGGAAATGTCATTCTCATGGATATCTTCCATATTTTGTATCACATTTATATTTCCCAGGTTTTTCAGGCCGGATGACTCATTCTTACTGATTTCTGTGGCGGCAAACGAGGTGGAGCTGATAGTAAATAACGCGACTGCTATTGCTGCGAACCGTACAGGTTTCATTTTTTAATACCACTGTTTTTAAATTTAATTGTCTGCATCATCTGCGAAACGGATCTTAGTCCTCTGCCATAACGGGGACAACGAGTTTTTTACGTGGAAATTAACATTTATGGCTATTCTCTGTATCCGCTAATGAGTGTCGTAAATGCAAATACTGGCGGTAATCCGGGAATTTTAACCAGATGCATCGAAAAGCGTTCCCTGTCACTAATCACTGGCACTCTATTATTTCCCCCCTGATAAATAACCATTAATTCCATGGCTGTGTATCACTTTCTGTCAGTCATTTAATAAAATTTCACCGGAATAACATCACAGTGCAGTGGTCCGATGTGGCGACAAGGCAGAGATGCGACAAATCCGGGGTTTACGCGGGTCGAAGCATGATGAACACTGGTGTAGAGCGCAGGTAAAATCCCCTGGGTTATCCAGTATTCCGAACGCCGGTAACCCCCGGGCGAGATTTTAAAATGGCTTTTAAAGGCCCGCGAAAATGACTGTGGGGAGTCAAAACAATATTTTTCCGCAATATTAATAATACTATGACTGGTTAATCTTAAATCGATCGCTACCCGGGATAAACGGCGTTGTCGTACATAATTCCCGAGAGTCATACTGGTCGTTTCCTTAAAAACCCGTTGTAAATGCCATTTAGAATAGCCGGATTTTTCTGCAATATCGTCGAGCTGCAGGTTATCTTCAAGATGAGATTCAACCCATAACACAAGATCACGAATGATGTTACTATTCACTGACTCCTCCATCAGAGAAAATGAGCTGTGAGCACCAGGAAATCACCCATAAATAGTCATTTCAGTGCAATATTTTAATTATTTCACCTGACAGGCGGTGACCTTAAAATAAAGGCGAGGCCGGAGAGGGGAATTATAGGTCAGACAGTAAAGCCAGAGGGAGGAGATGAGGATATTAACCAGGTAAATCTGCAGATAAATACTGAAGACAGGGCTGTTTTATTATTATTTTGGGGAAGAATAAGCAATGCATTAGTGAGCAGTGTATTGATTTTAACCGCAAGCCAACAAGCAATTTTAATAAACAACTTCATTTTTCAAACGCATCATTTCGATGTTAAAAACAAACTATATACCCAACAGAATACTCTGACCTTGCCTTTTTTGTAACTTAATTGCGTTCAAAGATGTACAAATGTAACAAAAAGGTGTGAAGTCTTCAGCATTTTCACATATCTGGTTTTTTTGTTGATTCGCCGGAGTGACTTAAGTTAATGATTTACATTGATAATTAACAGGATGATTCCAGGAGGGGAGTGGTTATCTGCCATGGAGGGCTTCACATCTGATAATCCACGGTTTTTTTAGGGGGGCCGGATCGGCTGTTAGCAATAGGCTACTGCTGATTACGCTGACCGCCGGCCATAAAACAGAAGGGCAGCTCATCCCCTGCCTGACTCCCGTCAGTCATCCACTGGCTTACCGTGACTCAGGAAAATACTCCATATCCAACGGGCTGCGCGTCAGAGGTTATAGCGCTTTTTATTGTTCTGAACCTCGTCTCTGAGACAGTGCTCCGCGCGTCGGCAGCAGAACCGCTAAATATGTCATTATGTTACAGAGTTTGTGTAATTCCCCACAGGGTGAGTGAGATCTCCGTCACAGGAGCATCTGTTTCAGTTAAATTGTCCATATCCACGGATGCTTAGTCTCTAACCCCCGCGATATCTGCTTTGTAAGCTGGCCCAATAGATGCTGAATAAGCGGGGCTTAACGATGTCTCAGGTAAACCATGTGGTAGGTTTTGATGCTGACCACCAGTCAAAAGTCAGAAAAATGAATCTGTTCGTCTCGGTGTCTGCGGCACTGGCCGGGTTGCTGTTCGGACTGGATATCGGAGTGATTTCCGGCGCATTACCCTTTATTACCGAACACTTTCGGCTCTCCAGTCATCTGCAGGAGTGGGTAGTGAGCAGTATGATGCTGGGGGCGGCATTGGGGGCGTTGTGCAACGGCTGGGTTTCACATCGTCTGGGGCGCAAGTACAGTCTGATGGCCGGGGCCGTACTGTTTATTATTGGATCTCTCGGCTCCGCTTTTGCCAGCGGAGTGGATATGTTGCTGACTTTCAGGGTGTTACTGGGCCTGGCCGTGGGCATCGCGTCTTACAGCGCCCCCCTGTATCTCTCAGAAATGGCCACTGAACAGGTACGCGGCAAGATGATTAGCCTGTATCAGCTAATGATCACCTTTGGGATTGTGGTGGCATTTCTGTCAGATACGGTATTCAGCTACAGCGGCAACTGGCGTGCCATGCTGGGGGTTCTGGCCATTCCTGCGGTGGTATTGTTGTTTATGGTGATCTTTTTGCCTAACAGCCCGCGCTGGCTGGCAGCCAAAGGGCTGCATGTAGAAGCGGAAGAAGTGTTACGGATGTTGCGTGACACCTCTGAAAAAGCCCGTCAGGAGCTGAACGAAATCAGGGAAAGCCTGCGGATGAAACAGAGTGGTTTTGCCCTGTTCAGGAGTAACCGGAATGTCCGGCGGGTGGTGTTTCTGGGGATGTTGTTGCAGGGTATGCAGCAGTTTACCGGGATGAATATCATCATGTATTACGCACCGCAGATTTTCAAAATGGCCGGATTCCAGAGCACCCAGCAGCAGATGATTGCCACCGTGGTGGTCGGGCTGACCTTTATGTTTGCCACTTTTATTGCCGTGTTTACTGTGGATAAGGCCGGCAGAAAACCTATCCTCAAAATTGGCTTTAGTGTGATGGCATTTGCCACCCTGGTACTGGGTTATTGCCTGATGAAAGCCGGGGAAGGGCAGGTAAGCTCCGGATTGTCATGGGTCTCTGTCGGTATGACCATGCTGTGTATTGGTGGTTACGCGATGAGTGCTGCCCCGGTGGTGTGGATCCTCTGTTCCGAGATTCAGCCGCTGAAATGTCGCGACTTCGGAATCACCTGTTCTACCACCACTAACTGGGTGGCGAACATGATTATCGGAGCGACCTTCCTCTCTTTACTGGGTTCGATAGGGGCTGCCGGGACCTTCTGGCTGTACACCGGTTTTAATCTGCTGTTTATCGTGATCACCTTCCTGTTGGTGCCGGAAACCAAAGGCATTACGCTGGAACATATCGAAAGAAACCTGATGGCTGGGAAAAAATTGCGCGATCTGGGGCAGTAATCGCCTTATGCGGGACGTTTTATGGCGTTGCAGAGTTAGTGCAACGCCATAAACAATCGCTCTAACGCTGACCGGTAAAATGTAAAATCTGCAGGGCCTGAGTCTTAAAGGGGACCACATTAAACAGCGCTCCCGATGGCGTTAGCCAGATCGGCAACACGGCCAGCAATACCCCGCTCAGTAACAGGATGGCCACCAGGCTGAGCCACCAGCGATGGCGTACCCCGCCTTTTGCCCGACTCCACAGTGACCATTCGCGGCCAAGGCGCCGTCTGGCCCAAAATCGGCGCCAGCCATAGCCCAGTGCGGGAATCATCAAACCCGCTGCCGCCACAAATACTCCACAATAGCGGCCTAACACTTCCAGAGAGATCAGAATATGTTGCTGACTGTCCCAGCGGGTAAAAGGGGTCAGGTAGCTTCTGCCGGTTTCCAGATCAGGAAACCAGGCATGATTCCATGCGGTAAACAACGGCATCAACAGCCAACTGAACAGGCTGCCGAAAATAATCCATTTGATCACTGACCAGTTCTGAATCGCCCGGCTCAGCGAACGGAGGCTGGTGAGTGACTCTTCGATGTAAGGTTCTGATAAACTCCGGCTCAGTTTCTCACTCAGCAATTTCCCGCTCAGACCTTTAGCGTTACCCTGCAACATCTGTTGATGGGATTCTGATTCCATAAATGTCCGGAGCGTCTTGCGGCTGAAACCGGCGATAAACGGGTTCAGCAGTCGGCTCTTTTTGCTGACACGGACCAGATCATCCAGGTCGCCTTTCAGCATTCGCTCAACCACATGGCCGGAATCAAGAATTTGTGGCTGACTCCCATAGATTATCCAGTGGATGACCTGATCAGCACTGTGTAGTTGCGGCAGCGGGCTGTCCAGCCGCGCAAACGGAACAGTCGCATCGAACAAAAATTTTACCTGACGATGTTCTTCATCGATATCGTTGGAGAGCAGCGTAATATTCCCCACCTGCTCAAGATCCGGCAGGCCGGTTTTGTATAAGCCGTCTTTAATATACTGCGGAACATCCCCGGTAAAGTAGACCAGCTGATAGTCAGGAACAGCGACGGTCTGCAGGCGGGTGATTTCACTGAGCACACCGGTACCGTTGCAGGGGGAGCAGCTCTGATGGCCTGAACCGCCACACTGACGGCAACTGATTTTTCCACTGCCATAGCAGGATGAGCAGGAGACATAGACGTTTTCGTAACGGTTTTGTTTGGTGTAATGGTCGTAATGTGTCCGCTGTTCGGTGACCTGACCACTGCCGCCGCAGCCGTGACAGCTATTCTTACCGGAACCGGAACAGCCGGAACAACTCACCCTGCCACGGCCGTGGCAGTGACGACAATCTTCGGTATGGCACAGTTGTCGTGGATGGGAATAGATGACCGTGGGTTTGCGTAACTCCCCATAATGTTGTGAGAGTACCAGCGCCCTGGCTTCACGTAACGTTTCTGTCCGTGACCACACGGCACTGCTCTCAGCTTTCAGGGCCTGTGAATAGTCATCGGCATGGGTGAAAACCCGGTGGTTGTCACTGGCAGAAATGTACCCTGGCTGGGTGGTGCGTTGTTCCTGCAGGCGAAATCCCAGCTGCAGATGGATCCGGAAGGCAAAATTTACAAACTCTTTGACGGTCAGTTCGATTTTCTCCGGAACCAACCGGGTAGAATTTTCAGTAAAGTCCTGTATTACTTTTTTCCCGACCGTAAGCCAGGCTTCTTGTTCCATGATCATGTCCCGTTTTCACTGAAAAGTTATCGGTAGCCAGTCGTTGTATCAGTCGCTTCAGCCGGAGGGGGAATCAGTGACCCCTGTCCGGTGAAGGAAAACGTATTGTTACCGGATAGTTTTCTGACTATATAGTTAACTATTTCTTTACAATACTGTCCGGGGCCGGATCAGGCAATTATTTATCACTCTGAATTTACAGACGAATTATGGATAAGTTTTGTACGGTGGGCTGTTAACTCAGTAAGTCAGTTTCTGAGTTAGCGGATGGGTGTGGCTGGCCTGTCGAAAACACCGGTTGTTACAAACCCCGCCGTTTCGGTGAGGGATTATGTAACAACGCTCTGATACCTTGGGGAAAACTACATAACAGGAGCATTAATGATAACGGTATTTGTTTTGCTGAAAACGACCACGGCCTGGCTGCGGTTGCCACGCAAAGAAAGAAACCGGATTGCCGACAGGGTACTGGCAGAGGTGCTGAGTGACGGGAAAGTGACCCTCAGAATGTTCGACGCGGAGGCATTTACTGCACGTTGTACCGATGTTGCGATGTTTCAGGCGGAGGATATGCAGTCGTTTTACTACGCAATTGAAAGGCTGCGTGATTCAGAGTTGATTACCACGCCATACTTAGAAATTGCCGAAATTATCCCGACCATTGAAGATGGCTTTAAAGCGTTTGAAAAGCAGACTCACTGATATCCCCCTCGAACCAGACAGCCATTCCTGCACCAGCAAAGGCCGCCCGTGGCGGCCTTTTGCACGGTTCAGAGATTCAACTATTTAGTCAGTTCGGCAGTCATATGCACCTGGTTACCGTCCCGTGCTTCGGTGATGCTGTAGCCGGTACCTGCGGCTTTAGCCTGAGCGGCAATTTTCGCTTCGGCACCGTCCAGTGTTGAGGCGGTCGCGGTTACCGTCTGGGCAAAAGCACCGGCAGAGATGACAGATAACAGCGCAACAGCAGCAATATTTTTGATGGTTTTCATGAGTATTTCCTCAGCATAAATTGGTTGGAGTGGGACGTTCTGTCCCGATGAAATTTATGCTACGCCCGGAAACGCTCAGTGAACAGCTAAGCTTATTGTTATATTGATTCAAAAAAAATGAATGAGTTAAATAGAGAGGGAGGCCGGCAACCGAAGAACGGAAGTCATCCCGTTATTCAGGCCGGAAACTCAGCCATCCCGATTCACTATTTGCCGGTCAGAGACGTTGTAAACACCACTGGTAAATATTCAGCAATTCGGGCATGGGTCCCTCATCGGGCTCATACAAATGGCTGCCCGCCGCAATGGCAAGGAGGTAGGTATCTGCAGCCGCAGAGAAATCTTCACGTTCCATAAAGACCGAGGCCAGTTCCTGGTAAAGCTCGCACAGATGTTTCTGTTGCTTATCGTAAGGCGGTAACTGCCGAATCATACTGATCGACAGATTAATTTGTTGTTCGGTTTCTCTGCTGCTGGCGATATTCAGCGATGCCTTTAACTGGGCAATTCGCATAATAATAATGGCTTCAATAACCGGATTACCGGGAGGTATCTGCGCCATCAGCCTGGCTTTTTCAAACAGTTCCAGCGCCTGACCAGGATTTCCCGATTTTTCGAGTACGCTGGCCTTGTTGGCCAATGCTCCCGCCATAAATTCCGGATTCATCAGCCCCAGCCCATGATCGATAGCTTTATCAATGGCTAAACCGGCCTGCGGCCCGTGACCAAGATCGGTTTGCAGTACCGACAACGTGTTGTAGAACGCCGCTTTACTGCTGTCTGAAGTCTCCGGTGAATCAACTAAGGGTCTGATAGCTTCAGCCCAGTCACTGGCAGCGGTTGTCGCACCGGCCTGCCGTAGCCAGGTAAAGATATTCAGTGCGGTGACCGTATCTTCATCCGGCAGGTCAACCGGCAGTGGCTCCCAGCTGAATGGCTGAAGTAATTTACCGCTCAGCGGATTGACCTGATAGACCCCGGAGGCCTGCCAGACCCGGTGTAACAGACCGGCATCGGTGCGATACAGACTGATGACATTCCGGGCGACTGACAGCTCCCTGACCACAGCATCAGGTTCGTCAAGGGCCAGCCACTGCCAGCTACGTTCTGCCAGGGCATAATCATTCTGATTATCGTCAATAAATTGGCTGATCAACGCTTCACGGCAGCGTTCTGTTACCGGACTGTGCTGCATTGCCTCTTCAAAACTGCTGTGCAGTAACCGCAGGCGTCCTTCACTGTTAATACAATAAGGGGCCAGCCGCGCCAGCAACGGTAATAACTCCTGATCGGCGACCCGGATTTCCGGATATTCAGCCAGTGCTCCGGCGAGTTCTGAATGGGTCAGCCCGCGTCTTGAGCAGGCAATGCAACAGGCAGTGCGGGTGGCCAGTTGCGGCAGTGCATAATCGTGATCTGCGGCCTGTAACACGCGTAAAAACAGTGCCCCCGGGGTCTGACTGGTAAGGAGATCGTCCAGTAACGAGGGCAGGGCTTCATGACGGGCATGCAGGCATAATTCTTCCAGAATCAGATGAAGAAATAATGGGTTACGGCAGGCATCGGCGGTGATCAGACGCTGCGTCAGCGGGTCTGAGAGTGTTTTGCTGACGCCGGAAAGACGTGCGCTGCACAAGGCTCTGCGTTGGTCTTCTGTCAGTGCCGGTAATTCCGAAAGTTGCCAGCGGGAAGCTTCCGGTTCTTGATTAAGCTGACTTATCAGCGCTGAGGCTTCCGGTGTCCCGCTGACCACCAGTAACACCCTGCGTGGCCAGGTTCGTTGATAAAGGCGCCTGAGGCTATTTTCGGCAGGCATTAACTGATTTACCGCATCCAGTAGCAGTACCAGCGTGACAGTCTGTTGACTGATAAAACGGGCAAGGCGTTGATCAAGCTGCTCCCACGCCAGAGCGTCATCCGGCGAGAGTTCATCGTTATCTCCGGCAAATGCCAGAAAATGAAATAGCCGGTGACGGAAGTTCTCCAGGCTCTGGTCTCCGTCAGCCCCGGTGTAGTGGCTGAATACGCGAAAATTCTGGTCTTTATTCAGAATATCTTCAATCGATTCATTTTTAAAAACGTCTTCATCTGGCCACTCATAGGGTTTGTTGCGGCTGAGTAAATCAGTTTCCAGATCGGCCATAAAGGCGCTTTTTCCCATACCGGAAGGGGCGGTGATCAGTATGGGGGCTGGTTCGATATACCCTGCTGTCCGGTTGAGTTGGCGAATCAACTGCTGACGAAAATCTTCCAATGGAATATAGCCACGTCGCCTGACCATGGCATACAGGTTATGTTCCCGTGTCTTTTGTTGCCAGCTATCCGGTACCGACTCCGCCGGGTAAAGTGTATCAATCGCCTCGCGCAGATAGTGGCTGACCGATTCCCCAAAGGCTTCAACCGAGGCGTAATGGTCAATCGCAATCACCCCGGAAAAATCACGACGCATGCGTTGTTTCAGCGATTGCTGCTTTTGCGCCGACACGGTGTCCGGTGTGCCGTCTGCTAACCTGTCAAACCAGCCATTTTTATCCTGAGCCTGCTGCTGTAGTTTAACGGTCAGTGCCGGGTCACGCAGATACATTTGCACCCGGGGTAAGCCATGTTCAGCAGAGGTCAGGCTGAACTCCCGGGGAGGTTCAAGGAAGGCAAAGCGGATTTCCAGCTCGGTAACGCTAATTCCCGCCGTCAGAGCCTGACGGATAATGTCTGCATACTGTTGGTCCGGCGAATTTTGCCAGTATTCCGATAAATCGTTGGGCTGCGGAACCCAGCCGTACCGTTCCCCGAGAAAACCGATAAAAAAGGGGGGAATGCCCAATTGCCTGCAACGTTCTATTTCTTCCAGACAAATCTGTACCGTCCGGCCATTTTTCGCGGCCTGCTCGGTAATTCCCCACCGCAGGTCAATCTCACTGAAAGTGACCATGCGCTCATAACACAACCGACGGATCTCCGGGAAAACCCGTGTCACCAGGTAATCCCTTTCTGCATCCATATCGCGGAAGGTGGAGGAAAGAAACACTCTGATTTCACGAGGAATTCTGGTATTCATGGGGATCTCCATACAGAACGGTCAGCCGCCGATAAGTTCGACGTCACGGCTGGTTTCACGCGCCACCCAACGGGCATTCTCCTGCAACGTTTCGCAGCCTAAGGCGTAAAGCGTTTCGCGGATATCTTCCTCGTCAGGGACATAATGTTGGGTGGTATCGGACATGCGCTTTTCTGCCGCCGCGAAGAGTGCCGCAGATCGCTGGTAGTCGGTAATATCGTCCTCGAATCCGAGGAATTTCGCGTAACCGGCACACAATGCGGCACTGGCAATCAGGAATTCTGCCAGATGTTCTCCCCACATATTGAATGCATGCAGGTGAAGCTCATGGGCAAGAGATTCGTTACTGATGGCCGTCAGACTGGACAGCAGAACCAGCGCGGTCAGGCCGATGCCAGATCCAAATAATGTGCCCGCCATTTTTCTGAAACGCCGGAAACGCTGCTCTTTCTTTTCGGTGTTGGTTTCCAGGTAGTGCTGTTGTCCGGCCACCCATTCCTGTCTGATATCGGCTAAACCGGCGGTCAGTTGTTGTGGTGCAGGACGCGGATAAACACTGCTTCCCAGCAACGCACGGCGAACCCATGCCAGCCGTGGATGACTGCGCCGCAGATAGTGCAGGCTGACCGGGCGGGAAATGCCTGCCCTGCGCCAGACATTTTGTACCCGCAACCCTTCGGCCAGTGCCCGCATAGCCGTCGCTTCGGCCTTAGTCTCTGAACGGTGGGTGTTCCACAGGGAGATAGCAAGTAACAACAGCAGTAGCAGGCTGGCAAACAGTGAAATAATGACCCAACTCTCCGGATCACCGGGAACCCGGTTACCCGCCAGTGCCGTCAGGGCAGCCAGCAAAAATATCCGGCTGTAACGCTGACGAATGCCTGACATCTGCCGGTTAGCCAGCCGGTCGATGTGGTTAAACGCGGAAAGTGAGAAGTGATCGCCACCGGCCGAAGGGTGATGCTGTTCCTGTTGCGCAATGGCGGCATTCAGTTGATTAAGCTTTTGCAGACTGTCATACCAGCTGTCACCGGCAGAGGCGCTTTTCTTTGTGCCGCCGCGGGTGGCTGGCAGAGGCGGATACCAACTGACGGAAGGCGTTTGCTGTTCTCCTGCATAGCGGCCGTTTTTCCTGCGGACATGAATATGGCAGACCAGACCGGTATCCGGAATGTCCAGCAAGCCAGACTGCCCCAGGTAACGCTTAATCCCTGGTAACTGCTGATTCAGTGCGGCCATATCCCGATCCTGGAGTCTGCCATAGCGGCGGAAACTCACGACCTGGGCGGTTCCTCCCAACCCACGGGCATCAGCACCATCCCACAAGGCAAACAAAATATGACAACGTTCAGCCAGATACATCCCGGCTTTGGCATATTGCAGATCCCGGTAGAGAGGCCCCCGGGGATTGCTGGTATCACTGATCATCGGCTCTGAACCCGGCACCACAGTATCGATGCAATAAACATCACCGGTTCTGAGGGCGTAGTCATACAGTTCACGGAATTCCGCTACGCTGCCTGACGGATTATCTTCAGAAATAAAATCCTTTTCATATTCCTGTTGGTTAAAGGGCAGCACAACATGCAGCGGAATGTGCAGTTGCATGGCTACCCGTGCAAACAGGCGATCTGCTCCTTCGGCCAGAGAAGAGAGTGCCAGCAACGGCGAATCAGGATAACGGGAACGGATGGCGTTAATTTCCTGTTCAAGCAATAGCAGCAACTGATCGCTATCCTGGACATCACGGTGCCCGGTCACGCCGATAGTAATGGGTAAAGCAGGGGAGTCGATTATCATGGTCAGCTATAGTGAAACATGTAGATATATTTGAATATACCTTCAAATATTTACCAGATAAACCATTAACAGTTTTTACCGTTACCCTTCAGGCAAAGGAATTTTCACTGCAATATCCGTGCTGATTGCCTGAGAGCAGAATTGTTACCCGCGGCCGGGAAAACGGTAACAAAGGAAAGTACGCGAAAGGGCAAAAGTGGATAAGCAAAAGCCGCCCGCAGGCGGCCTTTTGCACGATTCAGAGATTCAATTATTTAGTCAGTTCGGCAGTCATATGTACCTGGTTACCGTCCCGTGCTTCGGTAATGCTGTAGCCGGCACCTGCGGCTTTAGCCTGAGCGGCAATTTTCGCTTCGGCACCGTCCAGCGTTGAGGCGGTCGCGGTCACCGTCTGAGCGAAAGCACCGGCAGAAATAACAGATAACAGCGCAACAGCAGCAATATTTTTGATGGTT
>Ga0157363_1000502_pt1 | contig 29936 bp, 41 predicted proteins | sample AttsexASBM1_FD_111477 | JGI IMG/M metagenome (GOLD analysis project Ga0157363, IMG submission 111477) | Fungus gardens microbial communities from leaf cutter ant in Ribeirão Preto, State of São Paulo, Brazil - Atta sexdens ASBM1 | ecosystem: Host-associated > Fungi > Mycelium > Unclassified ... | reverse complement strand
TGCAGATCCCGGCTGCGTGAAGCCAGCCCGGTATTCCAATGTGAAACTTGATTAAACAGCGATACGGTTCAGAATGAATGAAGCGCAGCGGCAACAAGCAAGGTGACTAAATGCTGATAAATAAAAAATGCTCTTCCCCAATGTACTCAACTAAAGAAATGGGTAAGCGCTCGAAGCGGAATCATTGGTTTGTGAGAGAAAAGGGAAGTGACCAGCCGCACGATCAGTCATGGTATGACTGGTGGAAGTCACGATCGCTTGGCTTAGGCAAGAATGGACATATTGCGTGGCGTTCTACGTGTATCGCAAGAAACGCACCTGACCCATTCAATCCGCCGGATTCATTCGAGGTCGACTTCCAGGCACCTGACGGCAAGCTGTATCATCTGGAGTTTAAACTTGCACCTCACGGCCCAAACAAATAATGGGTTAATGACTCAATCCGCCGCCGCGGCCATCAAGATAAACCTCAACCAGAAGCTCTCTGGTGAAGGTGCGCTCACAACCGCGGTGAAGATAGAGCTTTCCGCGCTTATTGGCTGATGCCGTCCACATGCCGTCTTTGTGCTTAACCAGCATGCCAGGCAGAACTGCGCCGCGGTTAACTTCAACGTATCCGTAGTGGTACATCATACCTTCACCTCGACCTGTTCGAGGTGGCCAGCAACGTGCATCTGCCAGCGGTTAAGCGCCAGCTTGTCGCGCGGTGCCGATACCGACGTCAGCTGCCACTCGTTATCGTTGAGCTTTTTGGCGGTGTAAAGCTTGCCGTTTTGGGTGATTGTCATGGTGCCTCTCGGGAGTGGAACGTTGCGGTGGAGCACTGCGAAAGAGGCGAGACGCGGAGCCTTGAGAATCATATGGTGTCTCAATTTATTATCCTCACGAATATCTGCCTTATTGATTGAAACTATTATTGTTGGGGGCTTCGATTCATTTTCTCTTTGTAATAAAGTGGCGAGACAACTCAATTACAGAGATTTATATGAAACTCAGGCCACTGCTGGGAATACTGATAGCTATTTTATTTCTCTTACGGATAGATGTTCTTTTCACACCAGGTATAGACGACTTACCCGGCGAAATTAGCGTTTATAGCAGTCTTTTGCTGTGGATAGGTGCTTCGATTGCTAACGCTCGAGAATCCGAAGGTGAGATAGATGCTCTAAAATTTCACTCTGAAATATTTATTTCGATATGCTTCGGGCTATCGGCATATTTTTTAGTAAAATTTAGTGACTTAACAGCTATTTTAGAATATGAGCTATATGTTATGCCTCTCATCACCTCTTCAGTTTTAGGTTTTACGGTGTTTATTTTTTATTGGGTCTCACAGCGGGGAGACTAAAAGATATATAAATTTCATTTTATTTAACTCTATTGCCTTATCGCGGCGAACGGAACGGTTAATACAAGACTTCTGCGCAAGCGCACATTCAAACAATTTGGCGGTGGATGGCCGCCGGTTGTCATAACTAAGCCGCCTCGGTGAAGCGACTGAGGTATGAAAAAACCCGCCGTGGCGGGTCTTCAGATATAGTCTTTATGGTCGTGCATCGCTCGCTGGAGGATCACCTTTGCATCTTCAAAGCTGGCAGATTCAAAAGCCTCTCTTATGGCCTTAGCCAGGCAAGTCGCATCGCTTTCATAGTCATCAGCTCTGCTTTCCCAGTTTGATGCCTCTTCTTCAGCCTCATAAAGGCGATCGCCATACTCGCACTCGAGTTCCTGGCGCACTTCATCACGAAGCTTCTCCTTGATGATTTCGGAGGCTTCTTCAATCGGCATTGTTTCCAGAATCGTCTCTGGCTGATGAGTGCCGTATTTCAGTGAGATGTCAGTAGCAAACATGCAACCTCCAAAAAAATGCCCGCGCGCTGGCGGGCCAAGAAGACTTTTCCAATCCAACCAGAACAGGATCATCGTCTCCTGTGCGGTTGAGATGGCAGTATTACCATCACCAAGCATCGGCGCCCGGTGCTTGAGGTTGGCTCTGTAGTTACCCGCTGATGCGGGAGAAATGCTTTGGTCTGTGTGGTGGATTCGTGGACCGGATTGATCCGTGAGCATCACGAATCAGCTGCCCACCACACCCCAAAACATTCCAGTTACGCACCATTGCCGCTCTCCCTGAGCCCGCCGGGCGTCCGACGCATGGTTTACTGTCGCGCCGTTCGACTGACCGAATCTCCACTTCGCCGCTGGCTAACTTCGCTCAGCTGTCGATGTTTCGTTTCGATGAGTAAACAATACTAGCGGTATTAATATAAATCAATACTGGCGGTATTAATAATTGGTGTGGCGGTATTATGTTTATGATAACTAGGAAGAAATATTTTTTTGTTAGCGAGCAGAGCGGCTACTATTGATGGGGTTTCGAACTTTATTGGAGAGGGTAAATGAGGTTACTTATAGCTGCGGCGTTAGCTTTACCAATGGTTGCTAACGCATCGTGCTGGACCGTGAAAGATCTTAAAGGGTCAAGCTACAGTGAGAGAGAAGGGTATTCGCGGATTGACGACGCGTTTTCTGGAACATTCACAATCGTTATTGATGGCGATAATGCGACAGTACTGTATGACGGTCTTGATGGCGGAGGGATGGTATATCGAGCTATGAGTAAAAATGTTGTCGTAGGGCTTACCACTGAGCCTGGAAAGCACGCCATGGAGACTTGGGTTGTACAGCCTGATGGCGTGGTGTTGATGAGTAAAACGCTGTCTGGTTTTGGAGGGATGGATTCAACAAAGGCAATGGTGGGAAGGGTCGCCGGTCAGTGCAAATAGAGGGACGCAAACGCCCCTGTTCGCAAACTTATCAAACGAGCTTTAGTTTCGTCTCAATAGCAACACCGATAATTCTGCAATTACCATTGATGGGAACGAGGGGCCACTGCGGGTTAAGGCCCTTAAGGTATTTTTGGCCTCCATCAATGATCAGTTTCTTAAATGTAGCTTCGTTTGAATCAGATAGTTTAGCGATAACGAGGCTGCCATTGATTGGTTCTCGTCCGGTATCGAAAAGAACAAACGTGCCTTCTGGTATGCTTAAGCCAGCTGGCGCAGTCATTGAATCCCCTTCAACACGCAACCAGAATGCATCTCCCTGAATGTGAGCATCTGATTCCAGCCACTGATCAACATCCTTAATCGAGTATGGCTCCAATGCCTCGCACCATGATCCGGCCTGAACGCTGCTAATAACCGGGTAGCGTTTACCTGGTGTATATCCAATTACATACGGAACTGATGGCTCATTAACGCTGGTTAGCCCCATTTCTGAAAGCTCTTTTGCCAGTGTCGGACTGAATTCCTCAACGCCAACTTTCAGAAGGCGAGCAAAAACTGAAGCTACAGGAAGGTTAAGGGGATTCCTCCCGTTAAGGTAATGGCCTACCGCTCCCTGAGTAATATCCAGCTCGTCAGCAATCGACTGCTGGGTAACTCCGAGTACTTTCTTCTTCGCCTCATAGATGGCTTTAAGGCGCTTTGCGTCCTCAGCCTGAGTCGGTGTGATGTCTTTTTTCTTTTCCATTTTCAGATAGTAATACCTGAGCTATTAATTTAAAAATACCGCCGGTATTGCATGTTTTAATACTTATGGTATTGTTTTTGTATCAACGGTAAGGAGTCACGTTAAAAATGAAAATTTCACTCGCTGAATATGTCGACGAGGTTGGTCAGGTAAAAGCAGCTGATGCCATTGGTGTTCATCAAACGGCAATTAGCAAAGCGATCAGGGTCGGCCGTCAGATTTTCATCAACAAGCTTCCTACTGGCGAGGTTAAGGCGGTCGAGTACCGCGAATTTCCTCACAGTAAGAAGCAGGAACATCAGGAATAGCAAATGCATTCACTTGCGTACCAACACAATACCGGAATACACCCTAGAGCGATGATAAACCGCGCTCAACCTAAGGCGGCGCCAGACCACGAAAAGATCCGCGATGCGGTCCGGGCATGGTCGTCGGCGCTGGACAATCAGGACGTGGTCTCGGCGCTGATCATCAACGAGTACCGGGAGCAGGGCGGGAACTCCATAAGCTTTCCGGAAGACATCAGCCGGGCGCGGCAGAAGCTATTTCGCTTTCTGGATAACCGCTTCGACTCTGAGCAGTACCGCGAGAACGTGCGCCATCTGACGCCCGCAATCATGGCCGTCCTGCCTCTGGAGTATCGCCATCGACTTCTTCCCGAGGACAGTTTCATGTCCCGCTTAGCTCGACTTGAGAAGGAAACGAGCGAGGCGAAAGTGGCCGTTGCGATGAACGCCCCGCGTCACCAGAAGCTCAAGGAACTCAGTGAGGGGATTGTAGAGATGTTCCGTGTCGACCCGGACCTGACCGCGCCGCTGATGGCCATGGTCACTTCAATGCTGGGGGTTATGTGAGAGGCACCAGAAAAGAAAAAGCCCTTGAAGCTGTAACTTCAAAGGCCTTCCAAACACTGTGTTACGCCAAGTAACGGGAGTAAGTATGTCAAACACCGCTGAAATTATCAATTTCCCAAACAAAACCGAACAACCGGGAGGTCGTATGGCCGACCTGTCGAACGGGTACACCAAGGTCGCTAACGAGATCCAACAGCTTAAGCCTCGCCTGAGACTGTCAGGCCGGGAATGGCAATGTTTTGAGGCGGTGATCTGGCTTACCTACGGCTGGAACAAGAAACAGGACCGCGTGACAAATACGGTTATTGCTGAGCTTACGGGCCTGAGCGATACGCATGTATCTGACGCGCTTAAGTCTCTCGCAGAACGCAAAATCATCTTTTCACAGAAGCAGGGCATGATGAAAATCGTCGGTGTAAACACTGACCTTTCAGCCTGGATTTTAGACAAACCGGAAACGGGAAGAAAATTCCCGAACACGGGAAAATCCTTCCTGAAATCAGGAATAACCTTCCCGAAAACGGTAGACACCCAATACAAGAACAAGAACAGTATTAAAAGATCTTCGTCCAAGAATTCTGACGAATCCTCTGACGCACGTCTGAAGAAATTTTTATCAGCTCATCCTGAAGCTGAGGTCTACACGCCATCCGGTGCGAAGTGGGGCTCTGCTGAAGACCTCGAGACAGCTAAGTGGATTTCCTCCAGGGTGAAGCTGATTAACCCAACCTGCAAAGCCCCGGACATGACCTCCTGGTCTAACACCGTTCGCCTGATGCGCCAGATAGACAAGCGGTCGCACCAGGACATCTGCGCGCTGTATGACTGGGCAAGCAAACACCACTTCTGGCAGACCAACATCCTGAGCCCGGAAAGCCTGCGTAAGCAGTGGGACAAGCTGACAATGCAGCGCAACGCCGGAAGTGAACAGCGTGCCGCCAAGCCGGATCTGGACTTCAACAACACTGACTGGGCTTATGGGGTGATCCGATGAAATCTCTTGCAGAGCAGATGCGTAACCACGACCGCGAGCAGATGAGTCGCATGGCTCATAACCTGCCAGAGCAGTATCAGGAACGCGCCCCGGTCGAGCAGGTGGCGCAGGTTTTCAACAAGCTGTTCAACGAGCTGCGCGCCGCGTTCCCGGCCAGCATGGCGAACTTCCGCACCCAGGACGACCTGAACGAATTCCGCCGTCAGTGGCTACTGGCGTTTCAGGAGAACGGGATCCACTCAATGGCGCAAGTCGATTCCGGTATGCGCATTGCCCGCCGTCAGGAGCGTCCATTCCTGCCGTCGCCGGGCCAGTTCGTCGCCTGGTGCAAGCAGAGTGGCGGGACGCTGGGCATCACCGTTGACCAGGTGATCACCGAATACTGGGACTGGCGTAACCGTTCGTTCGAGTTCACTTACAGTAAGCAATTCCCTTGGTCGCAGCCGGTCATGTACCACATCTGCGTTGAACTGCGTCATCGCAGCACAGAGCGCCAGTTAACGCATGGTGAGCTGGCACGCGAGGCGGGTGATCTGCTGGACATGTGGGAGAAGCGCGTCACCGAGGGTAAGCCTGTACCGCCGGTACGCCGGGCAATTGCAGCACCAGCTGCCGAACACGGGCCGACGCCGATCCAATTGCTTCAGGCGAAGTATAACCGCATTAAGTCGAATGGGATGTTGTGATGTGGTATAGAAGAAGATAAAGAATGCATTTGAGATTTACTATAGGTTTAAACCCATTATAAAATGGAAGGTCAATATACAGCCACGCATGATATGCATGGCTGTATAATTATTTTGATAAACTATCTAATTTTTGTGTTGCTTTCTGTGTAAGGTCGCTATAACTAATAAACCCTACATTGGCACCCACAATCAACACTAAGAAAACTAAGCAGCATATAGATAGAGAGGCAGATTTATGCTTATGAAAAACAAAATATGATACTGTGGCACTCAATAAGAAGGAAATGAACAGAAATATAGATGTGGATGTTTTTAAATATTGTGCAGGTAAAAGTGGTTGAGCAATAATATAACCAAGATTAAGTAGTATATAGGCTACGACCGGAATAAGGATCATGCTCCAGTGTGTGTCTCTTTTGGGTGGTATGGGTTGTAAATAATCAGAAACCGTTTTCCCATCAGTTTCAAGGAGGATAACAAGGTCTCTTACTTCACCACTGACTTGAGTGCCGTCCTTAGTAGTAATATTGATCATTTTTTTCCTCCAAATACGATACCCTCTACGTCCTTGGAAGCTTTTTGTGATGACCATTCCTCTGAATCAGGAGATTTAATTAAAAATATTGTATCCCCATCGAAGATCGTATTTGTACCATAAAAATTCATATTTGATAGATCACCACCGAATGCTCTCTGCCCACTAGAGCTAATTGCTTCACCTAATTTAGTAAAATTACCTGCAATAGACGTTCTTCTATTTCCACTTCTATTCAGCGTGGCTTTAATTACACCGCCTCCATCTTTAGAGTCAAAAAGTTGAATGTCTACACCAGCGGTTGGTTGTATATATTTGGAAAGTTCCTTCTTGAATTTTTTAATGTAGGTATTTTTGTTTTCTTTGTTAGTCATATGTGAGATCCAAAATTCTTGATGTGATGAGAGAAAGTATACAAGGTTTTTGAAGTAAAAATCACTGTTATGGCATCTGGGCAGCTTTGATTTTTCATCATTAACCCGTCATAATCATGTCATCGGAGCCTGAACAACTTCGATGACTTCTGCGCATTTAAGGGGACTTAAATGCGACCACAATCTGAACTCCTCACATTGTCACAGATGCAGAAATGCACCTGCGATTTTCTGCATTCTGCGGTTTCCGTTAAGGAGGCCGTATGATTCTCCCAGTAGACGGCATCAAACTCCATCGCGGCAACTTCGCGGCCATCGGCCAGCAGATTCAGCCATTACTGGATGCCGGGCAATGCTTCCGCCTTCAGGTTAAGCCGTGGCGCGAGAAGCGCAGCCTGTCGCAGAACGCCCTCAGCCACATGTGGTACACGGAAATCAGCGAATACCTCATCGTCCGCGGCAAGGCCTTCGCTACACCTGAGTGGGTCAAGGACGCGATGAAGCACACCTATCTCGGCTATGAGAGCAAAGACCGGGTAGACGTCGTGTCAGGAGAGGTGACCACGGTTCAATCTCTCCGCCATACGTCAGAACTGGAAACCGGCGAGATGTACATCTTTCTGTGCAAAGTCGAAGCCTGGGCGATGAATATCGGCTGCCACCTGACCATTCCGCAGAGCTGCGAGTACCAGCAGTTGCGCGATAAGCAGGAGGCGTGATGTCTACTCCACTGTCCCGCGTCATCACCAATGAAATCTTCCGCGTTCCGGCGCGCCGCCAGCGTAAGCCCGCGGTTAGGCCGTCCGACATCCCGACATTGAAAGGCTACACCGCCCGCCTGGTGGATCAGAAATGGCTGCGTCTCGCGGCACGGAGGAATCATGCGTAAACCATCACGCCGTAAGTGCAAAGTATGCGGCGAATACTTCGTGCCGAAATTCCACGACATCCGGATCCGCTGGTGCTGCCCGGAACATGGCGCAATCCTCGCGATGGAAGAGCGCGAAAAGGAGAAGGTGAAAGCCGCAGCTAAGCGCATTAAGGAGCAGAAGGAAGCCGAGAAGGCCGGGCGCAAGCGCCGCAAGGAACGCCTGGCAGAGCTACGGCCAGCAGGTTACTACAAAGCGCAGGCTCAGCAGGCATTCAACGCCTACATCCGCGCGCGTGATGCCGATTTGCCATGTATCAGCTGCGGAGAGACCAATCCCCCGGATCTGCACGGCGGCCAGTGGGACTGCGGCCACTTCAAGACGGTCGGTGCTAACCCTGAGCTGCGATTTGAAGAACGCAACGCGCATAAGCAGTGCAAATCCTGCAATGCCGGGGCCGGCAAGTACACCGCCAAAGAGGCGACGGTCACGCAGCAATACGAAGCTGGTTTGGTCGCTCGTTACGGCCAGGAATACGTCGACTGGCTCAATGGTCCCCACGAAATGACCAACTACCGCCGTGAAGACTTCATCCGGATCCGGGATGAGTACCGCGCCAAGCTCAAAGCACTGAAACAGCGGGAGGCAGCATGAACTATACCGACTTCCTCCGGTACCAGGCAGAAAGCGTTAAGCGCGCCAGCATGCCGCCAGTAGCAAAGCACAGCCAGACCAAAACCAACCAGCCACAGAAGGAAGCCGCATGAACAGTCAGCAACTGGAATACGTACGTCAGCAGCTCATTGTGGCGACCGCAGATCTGAGCGGGGCGACGAAAGGGCAGCTGGTAGCTTTCGCGGAGAACGCGCAATTCACCGCGACGGCGCGCAGCCGGGGACGTAAGAAAATCACTGATCCGGTCACCGGCCGTAAAGTTAACCCGGACGGCCCGGCGATGAGCGGCAGCCAGTCGCGCGCGAAGGGCTCATCCATCACGCTGGTGGGTCCGGTTGAGTTCGTGACCGCATCGTGGCGCCGCGCTGTCCTGTCGCTGGAGGACCACCAGAAAGCATGGCTGCTGTGGAACTACAGCGAAAATATCCGCTTTGAGTACCAGGTGGCGATCACCCAATGGGCCTGGTCAGAGTTCCGGGAACAGCTCGGCACGAAGAAAGTGGCCGGCAAGACGATGGATCGCCTGAAGAAGCTAATTTGGCTGGCGGCGCAGGACGTGAAAGCGGAGCTGGCAGGGCGTGAGACGTACGAATACCAGGCGCTGGCGGAACTGGCTGGCGTGGCGAAATCCACCTGGACGGAAACATATTTGCCTCACTGGCTGGCAATGCGTAACAGCTTTAAGCGACTCGATAACGGTGCGCTTATCTCTGTAATGCGATCACGTTCACAACAAAAGGCGACAAATTTAGATGTAAGTCTTGCAAAACCGAACTGAAACGCATATATTTCATGTAAATCTGATATTTTGCCAGAATTACATTAACCCGCCGCTGAGCGGGTTTTTGCTTTAAATGTCTCGGCAGAAATCCTCACCAACTTTGATTGTGTGATCTTCGATGTTCTTATCGAATACAACCGCGCTGGATTTATATTCCGGAAAATTAAGAATATATTTTGGCCCAAAGAAGCCAGAAATTTCAGAATATGCTTCAACCGCTGCGATCTGACCATTCCAACTATATCGCGCATCGTTTCCCATAATGCAGTCTCCCTGGCGATACTTTCCTTCTCCCGGGGAAGCTAAGCAATAAGAAGATGAGAAAAGGACGGCTGTCGCTAAAAGTACCTTGATCATTTCATTTCCATTCCATTTTTAAATGCTTTTGAATTTTAAGGTAAAAATTACCTTAAAGCCATCAAGCCTCTACCTATGGTTCAAATAACAAGCAGACGCTTCTTAAGTGGCTGAACACTGATTAGTAATCAGTTCGGCAGGCCAAGCCTAGCCATGGTATTCACGGACTTCGAGCCGCCATTGCCTTAGCCTCACATTGCAAGCCTGCCGCTGGCTTTTTAGTTTCTAGACAATGGAAATCGCTTTGAGTATGTGACGACATCCCGGTGAGACCAGCACACTTACTTGGCGCGGCAAAGCGATCCCCATTGTGATGAAGCTCAGCGGCGATTGATTGGGGATTGTCGAAGTGATTTTTTCCCGCGATGCTATAGTTAATACGGCATTAGGTAATGCTCTCGATACTCAAAACACTGGGTGGGGATACACCTACATCGCAGAGAAAACTGCATTACCCATGACCAGCTGCTCATTGCTGGTCTTTTTTTTCCGCCATTAGCTCAACTGGAAAGAGCACGGAGCTTCTACCTCTGTGGTTCGGGGTTCGAATCCTCGATGGCGGACCAGAGATTTACTTCATTAACGATTTAGTATTTTTAACGCCAACACTCTCACCGCTGCCATATAATCAAATCCTCACAAGGAGGAGACGGCAATGAAAGAAGGTTTCTACTGGATACAGCACAACGGCATAGTGCAGGTAGCTTACTACACCGACGGTATCACTGAGGACCTGGTAACGGGCCAGACAATAACTGGTGTCTGGCATCTGACACGAGGTGATGATATTTGCCATAATGGTGAGGCTGAAGTGATTGAAGGCCCACTGTCTGCGCCATTGAAATGAATATATTCATCTGATTACTTGGCAGATTCTTTGTACTGCACATATGCTTTTTAAGCATCCTGCGGAATGGATGTGTTCTGAAAGCATTTTGGTGGTGAATCCCCCTATGCGGAGGGGCGTTCCAGCAGTTACCTGAAAAGGAAACCTCTCAGACGCGGGAATGTTTGCTGGAGTAATTCTCCCCGGGAGGCACCCGGCACCACTCTCTCAGCTATTGCCAACTTAGCAACTATGCCTGCTGTCCGAGCAGGCTTTTTTTTTGCCCACACAGATAAACTATTGACCGCATGAATATAACCTGAGTAGGTTATGCATGTGGTGAATCCCATCTAAGCGATGGGGCTTCTGGTTAACTGCTATGTGCAGGTATGCGCGTGACTTTGATAACCAGAGATAAGTCACCGGGAGGCACCCGGCACCATGACAACAACAATACAAGTTTCAAATTCCTTGAGAGCCTGCCATAAAAAGCAGGCCTTTTTTTATGGTTTTGTAATCTGCTGCTACGCTTTGAGTTGTGGGATGTACCTAATTCTCCGGTGGTTCTCCTGAACCTATAGTGAATCAGCCGATACAGCTTCACTCCACAGAATAGGTCGAACTCACACCTACCTTACAAATAGTCAACTCATTGGCCCGCTTCGAAAGAGCGGGCTTTTTTTATTACCAAATTCAGCACCCGCACAGAGCGAGGTGAGAGCATGTATCGCATGGACAAATTAACCACCGGCGCTGCATACGGCGCTTCAGCGGGCAGCATCCTAAACGGCATGCTGAATGCCTACAGTCCCGAGCAGTGGAACGCTATCGGCGTACTGGTGGGCATCATCGTCGCCGTACTGACCTATCTGACGAATCTCTATTTCAAAATCCGCGAAGATAACCGCCGCAGTAGGAGCCGAGATGAACCCGACACTCAGAAATAAGCTGGTGGGCGCCATTGTTGGCGGATCAGGTGCAATATCTATTGCAGCTGTCATGCTGGGCAATGCAGATGGTCTGGAAGGGCGACGATATTACGCTTATCAGGATGTGGTTGGCGTCTGGACTGTTTGCGATGGGCATACCGGTGACGACATTCGCCGCGGCCACCGCTACACCGATAAAGAATGTGACGCTTTGCTTCAATCCGACCTGCGCAAGGTTGCTGCAGCTATCGACCCGCTAATAAAGGTCCATGTTCCCGAAACCACTCGTGCCGCACTTTACTCTTTCACCTACAACGTGGGAGCTGGAGCGTTTAGCAGATCGACGCTGCTGAAAAAGTTAAATTCCGGCGACGTTCTGGGTGCATGCAAAGAACTGCAGCGCTGGACGTATGCAGGTGGTAAGCAGTGGAAAGGGCTGATCACTCGGCGCGAGATTGAGCGTGAAGTATGCGATTGGGGCCAGAAATGAGCCGATTAACCGCAATCATCTGCGCTGTCGTTATCTGCCTGCTGGTTTCCATGGCCTGGGCGATTAACCACTACCGCGACAACGCCATCGCCTACAAAGACCAGCGCGATAAAGCGACGGTCAGGGCAGACGCATCGGAGGCGATCACCAACAACGTGATCACCACGATGAACATCATCCGTGACATCTCACAGGCTACCCAGAATGCAAAGAACGAACTGGCCAAAAAAGGCGAGACGCGCATTGTCTACATCAGGCAGGCGCTTGAAGGCGATCCGTGCGCTAACCAGCCTGTTCCTTCTGCCGCTGCTGACAGCCTGCGGGAATACGCAGACAGTTTACGTCCCGGCTCCAGTGGTGCCGATAAGCGCTGACCTGACCGCAGATACGCCGATCCCCGGAATGGTGGTTCCGTTCACGTGGCAGGCAAGTCTGGAGTTAAACGCTCAGCTCTATACGGCGCTCGGGCAGTGCAATCTGGATAAGGCGGCGATCAGGAAAGTTGAAGAAGCGAGAAAAAAATAAATTGAATTCGAGAAATGAAAGTAGTAAAACTCAGTCATGCTGTGAGCAGTCCAGCTGAAGAGAAATCATCAAGTGTCAAAAACAAAATTCTGAGCCTCGGCAATCGCCGGGGCTTTTTTGTATCCGCATTTCACCGCGCACCGCATGCGCATTCAAACCACGTCGAACCAAACCCTTTGAAATGAGCCTTTGAGGAAGTCAGTTAGTGCTGGCGAGCCTCGACGGGCTGATTTCCTATGCGGCAAAGGTTCATCTCAAAGAAAGGTACACGCTATGACATATCCAACTGTGATCGTGAATGGTGTCTCTGTCCGTGTGGACGAGAAGGGGCGATATAGCCTGAATGACCTTCATGCCGCCGCTGTCCTGAAGGGCGAGGCTAATGAGTCACAAAAGCCGGGCAAGTTCATTCGTAGTGCATCAGTAAAGCGTTTCGTTCAGGCGCTGGCAGGCAAAGGACAAAAATGTCCTATGGAAGATAACCAGGCGATTAGAGTAATTCGCGGTGGTGACGAGCCCGGCGTATGGGCTGCTGAGCTCCTAGCTATTCGATATGCCGCCTGGATTAAGCCGGAGTTTGAAATCCGCGTTTATGAAACCTTCCGCGAGGCTGTGCTCAACGGTCTTAGCAATATGAACCGACTCAACCGCCTCGACCTGCTGATCGCCAATGAGACCAAAGAGGTCAGCGCCTGCGCCCGGGCGATGAATAAGTGGGGAGTCGGCGGCCGCAAGAAACTTCTCAACTGCGCACGTGAGCGGATTGTCAGCCAGATGGATCCTGACATGGTAACGCTGATGGAAACGAAAGCCGGGTAGCCGACGCAAAATTGCGCTCGCTGATATTGAAGAGAAAAGAGCCACTTTCACAACGGCTCTTCATTACAAAGCGTCCTATCACGGGCGCTTTATAATGGATATCGCCGTCCAATCAGTTTAAGTAAAAGCATTTTGATGGAGAGACTGTCCGAGCTGGGTAATTCTCGTCATATTTCCATGTACATGAATAATCCCCATCGACATAAGAAGTGGGCTTAGAGTGTAAGCATCAGGGCTGGTGGTAGATGCAAGCCCCTGTGGATTTGAGTTATAAAAAAGACTTAGCGCCTTCAGTGCTGGTACTGAGGCGTTTAAAATAATTAGCAATAATTCATTTGCTTCGGCTACTGAGATGTTCCCATCATTAATCGAATTTAAAAGATTAGAAGCCAGTCGAGCTTTAAAAGGTTTTTCAGAATCAATAAGTACCTGAATTATGCTGTCGCATAACTCCTCTTTTTCATCATCATCACCAAAGCGGCCGATGAACCGCTGAGCGTCGGTTACGGACGAGCTATCAAGGAATGCTTGAGTATTTCGATAAAGTCTCTTTGCCTGGTATGTATTTTTTACATTCCAGGCTTTAACCGCCCAACCGAATACAGGAATTGCTTCTGCAGCCTCCAGGGACGCATCAGCAATGTCAGCAAATACATCCTTGTGTTCTGTTAACGTTTTCACTAATGGAGTGAACCCATTCCCACCGTTCATTCACCATCCTCACAGAGGTAATTAAATGGCACTCACCGACAAGCAAGAAATGTTCTGTCGCGAGTACCTGATCGATTTAAACGCCACGCAAGCGGCTATTCGGGCGGGGTACAGCGCAAAAACAGCCAACCGCACTGCGTCCGAAAACCTATCAAAACCTGACATCCAGTCCAGAATTGCCGAACTTAAAGCGCAGCGCAATGATCTGGTTGGCATAAATGCAATATACGTCCTAAATCGTCTCGTTGAGATAGACCATAAACGTGGCAGGCGAACTGCCAGAAGGGGAAGTCAATTTGAAGTAGTAAAGCGTTTGGGCCGCCGCCGAAAGGCAGTGCAGCAGTCATGATGCTGACCCGAGTCGCGTAATAGCGAGCAGGTATAGCATACCGATGTGAGGGTAAATAGGGGAACATGCTCCGGTACCGGCATGTTAACGCTGCGGGGATGGCATGATGCAACAGGGGGCGGCTACACGTCATGGCAGTTAGCCTCTACGTCGCAGGGCCTCAAGTATCGTCAGGGAAACGGCACTGTTTCCGGGCTAACTAACGTTGGCTTTTCTACTACGCATACCCTTTATTCGACTCAGAACACCACGAAATCCAGCGACGGTACGCTTAAGGCTGCATCCCCAGTTGCCCGTATTGTGAAAAGCCAGGAGGAATGTCAGCGCACTGATATCGACGAAGCAGGCTTTGTCTGGTGCGGCTGTGGTACGGCGAACGCTGAGGCGGAGGGAATAACCCTTTCCCGCCTCGATGTTGGGGTTTACGTGCTCGCCGGTTCGGCAGGCCTGGCGTCTGAGGGATGGCAGTTACTGCCGCCAATGGACCCTGGCGGCATGGGGGAGCTGGGTGTTGTTGAAGCCGAGCAAACTGAAAGCGGCGGACTGACTATCCACCTGTATAAGCAGAAATACATGCTGAGCGATGAAGGGGAGATCGTCAAAACGAAAGGAGAGCCGATGGACGTGTCGGTGAACAGCTGGATCGATGTTCGCCTGGATATGCCGACAGATTCAGTTTTCAAACGTTCACAGCAGCGTCTGCAAAGTGATGAAGAGAGTTAAAAAACTGTCGCGCCGCGAAGGTCGGCCAGTTCTTTTTCAATGATTTTTAACCGTTCGGCCAGCTCCTTGATGGCCTCAACATACAGGGCGCTCATAGCACTGTAGTCCACGGTTTTAAGGTCGTTAAATTCCTCTCCTGCTGGCGTAGTGCCGGTCCCGCCAGAACTCACAGCAACGGGCAGAACCTGTTCCAGTTCCTGGGCGATGATGCCTGCGCTTCGTACTGACTCCGTTCCTGTCAGCTGAATGCCGAACGTGTAGCCCGTCAGGGAACATATCTTATCCAGAGCTGCGCTGACGGGCTCTTTGTCGAATTTAACCCGCTCATCTGAGGTCTGATTCATCGTAACGCAGGTGAACTTGCCATCAGCCCCAAATGCAAAAGAGTATCCGTTGGAGCCGCCGTTATCATTATTGTCAGGGCGGATCTGAATAATCCCTGTTTGGCCGGAATAAATTACTCCTCTGGACGCCCCACCTGTACCATAAAACCATACATGAGCATTTTGATTGTCAGCTGGAGCCAATACAGCGATTTTAGTTTTGCATTCCATATCAGAAGTAGTCGCAATTTTTGCAGATGCGCTGATGCTATTCTGACAGGTAATAGGGTTACGAAACTCAAAACTATCACCGATAAAAACGTATTTCCCAGCGTAAAATGTGAAGTCACCTTTCCCCATAGCACCATTAGAATTACCACCGCACAGTATGCGCGCGTCATAGTCGTTAGTGCCAAGGAAATGGAAATCCACAAAGCTTGCAGAAGAAGGTTTTTTGGCACCAATTTCGATGCTTCCAAAATTGGCAGTGTTGCTCTCTCCCAAACCGACGTTTTATAGATTGCCCTGTGGTAGCCATGCCGATAACTTCACCTGATTTTTTTGCAGAAAATATTGGGTGAAAAACATGCAAATTGGCTACGTAAGGGTGTCAACAAATGACCAAAACACAGATCTTCAGCGACAAGCTCTCGAACGCGCAGGATGTGAACAGGTTTTTGAGGAAAAAATGAGCGGGACGGTAGCGAACCGGCCAGCGCTTAAAAAGCTTCTTCGAACGCTGAGTGAGGGCGATACGCTGGTAGTGTGGAAGCTGGATCGCCTCGGGCGAAGCATGCGGAACCTGGTACTGCTGGTCGACGAACTCCGGCAGCGCGGCATCCACTTCAAAAGCCTTACGGACAGCATCGACACTTCCAGTCCAATGGGGCGATTCATTTTTCACATCATGTCAGCCCTGGCCGAGATGGAGAGGGAGTTAATCGTGGAACGCACCCGGGCAGGACTGGCGGCAGCCCGGGAGAAAGGGCGCATAGGCGGCAGACGACCGAAGTTAACCCCGGAGCAATGGGCGCAGGCTGGCAGGTTGATTTCAAACGGAATGGACAGAAAGCAGGTGGCAATTATCTATGATGTTGCTGTCTGTACGCTTTATAAAAAATTCCCTGCATCCAAACCGACTTAAATTTGTGCATCTGGGATTCCAGTCGGAAAATTTACAAAAATAATAATTCGAAGCCTGGTAGAAACTTAGAAACGAAGCGGTGAAGCTTTAAACAGTCGCTACGACTAAGGTGTATTGCGTGCTGACAGAAATGAAACTACTGTATATAAAAACAGTGTTTGAGGTATGCGTAATGGAATTTATCAGGCCTACTGAACTGCGAGAAATTGTCGCAATCCCACTATACAGCGATTTGGTGCAATGTGGTTTTCCCAGCCCCGCAGCTGATTATGTAGAGCAGCGTATTGATCTTAATGAGTTGCTTGTTTCCCATCCCAGCTCAACGTATTTCGTTAAAGCCGCAGGGGATTCGATGATTGAAGCGGGGATCAGCGACGGTGATCTGCTGGTGGTTGATAGCTCACGGACTGCTGAACACGGAGACATTGTCATTGCGGCTGTGGATGGGGAATTTACTGTTAAACGCCTTCAACTGCGTCCAACTGTTCAGCTCAATCCGATGAACGGTGCTTACAGTCCGATTTTGGTAGGCAGCGAAGATACGCTGGACGTTTTCGGCGTAGTTACTTTCATTGTTAAATCGGCCAGCTGATATGTTTGCGCTCTGTGATGTGAATTCATTCTACGCATCATGCGAGACAGTGTTCAGGCCCGATTTGAGAGGGCGGCCGGTGGTTGTTCTTTCGAATAATGATGGCTGCGTCATAGCGCGCAGCGCCGAGGCCAAAGCTGCTGGAATTACCATGGGAGAGCCTTTCTTCAAGCAAAAGGACCTATTCCGGCGGGCTGGGGTTGTTTGCTTCAGCAGTAACTACGAACTCTATGCTGACATGTCTAATCGGGTGATGACAACGCTGGAGGAAATGAGTCCTCGCGTCGAAATTTACAGCATCGACGAAGCTTTTTGCGACCTGACAGGAGTTCGCAACTGCCGGGAGCTGACGGAGTTTGGCAAAGAGATTCGCGCTACGGTTCTGAAGCGCACGCACCTTACCGTTGGTGTTGGCATCGCGCAGACGAAAACCCTCGCTAAGCTGGCTAACCATGCCGCGAAAAAATGGCAGCAGCAGACGGGCGGCGTGGTTGATCTCTCGAATGTCGATCGGCAACGTCGGTTGTTGGCTCTGGTACCAGTAGAGGACGTGTGGGGCGTCGGCAGGCGCATCACCAAGAAGCTCAATGCTATGGGCATCAAAACAGCTCTGGACCTCTCTGAACAAAGTACGTGGATTATCCGTAAACACTTTAACGTAGTACTCGAGCGAACGGTCCGAGAGTTGCGCGGCGAGCCATGCCTAGATCTGGAAGAGTTCGCACCAGCAAAGCAGGAAATTGTATGCAGCAGGTCGTTCGGCGAACGCGTTACTTACTATGATCAGATGCGGCAGGCCATTTGCTCTTATGCTGCTCGCGGTGCCGAGAAGTTGCGGGCAGAGCACCAGTATTGCCGCTTTATCTCTGCATTCGTGAAAACCTCTCCCTTTGCGCTTAACGAACCGTATTATGGCAACAGCGCATCAGTGAAGCTTCTTACACCCACTCAGGATTCCCGCGATATCATTAACGCTGCTGTAAAGTGCCTGGACAAAATCTGGAAGGATGGCCACCGATACCAAAAAGCCGGCATTATACTCGGGGACTTCTTCAGCCAGGGCGTGGCCCAGCTCAACTTGTTCGACGAAAACACACCGCGGGCCGGAAGCGCAAAATTGATGGAGGTGCTCGATCATCTGAACGCTAAAGATGGAAAAGGAACACTCTACTTTGCCGGGCAGGGCATACAGCAGCAGTGGCAGATGAAGCGAGAAATGCTGTCGCCTCGATATACGACGAGATATTCAGATCTGCTTAGAGTCCGATAAATTATCCGATGTCTTAGTCCGCTTTGTGCCAAAAGCGGACATCGAATGATTTCAGCAACACTCAACCTTATTGACCAAATCTCCTCAACTTAAATGGACATGTCTCCGAACGTATCAACTTCGTTAACTTACTCACTTTAAGTCTGAGTCTCACTCTTTGGACCGTAAGTGGCTTGCCAGTATCTCACCGTAGGGTTCATTAGTATGTGCAGGACAAGCCACCATACAAAAATGCAGGGCGGTTGATTGTAGTAACCGGCAGGCACATATCCGTGAGCTAGTTGATTACGTAAATCACCATAGATTTTATCTACTAGTAAGGCTTGAAGGTTGCCAATTATGTCTACACCGAAAGCTTCTATAATCAGTGGATTATCCAGCAATCCTTTGAGTCCATTTCGCTCTTGCGAACCATCCCCGTGAAGCTGCGATGGCTCCTCACCCTTGATTTTCGCCACATATCTCAGACTATTTTCGATCTGTGGAATCAGCACGTGGCATGCAGTCATAAAATCGCCATTGAAACCGCAAACCACACCCTTGATGAAAAACTCTTCATGCCCAAACGGGATAAAGGGGTGATTGATGAATATATCGCGAAAAAACGCTTCAGAGATTGGATATTTCATTGTGATCTCATCCGTAGCAGGAATAATTTGCCCGGCTACTGCCAACTCATGGTCGATTCGCATTCCCTTCATCATGATAGGCCAAATAACTGCACCATTTGCATCATCAATCCCCAATCCTGCGGGTATGCGAGCAAGAGTCATTCCCTCATGATCAATATGTGTTGATCCAAACATCCAAGTTATGCTGTTGGCCTTTTGTTCTATTGCTTGTGCCTTAAGTCTCTCAATGCCAGTTGGCCGACTGACCAGCATTGCAAGTCTGAAAACCATATCAAACAAATCTCTTCCGACTACCCGACTCTTGGCTTGATGGACAATCTCACTAATGTCTTGAGGTGGAGACTGAAGGATAGCCATCTGGTGACGGGATTCGATCTGGTAATCACGCATTTCTTCATACAGCGCAAGACGTTCTGCTCGGGTTCCTGGAATATTAGCCAGTGCTTCAATAGCATTCTGCATGCAGGCGGCCGAAATCATACCGCCATCCTGGAATTTTGACTCTTCCAGATGTGTATCGGCAAGAAGTCGCCAGAACTCAAATTGTTTATTTCTGTCACAGCAACTATTAGCAACCGGGATTGCTGTTTTACAAGCGTCGACGGCAAATGAAAATAGTTTTTGAGCCAGATAGTTTTTTGTTAGAAACAGGAGTTCTTGGGCAATAAAAGATGGCTCACTCACTTTACAGTCGAGCGCGAGCTGCATGAGTCGCAGCGGATAAGGTGAATCCGCTTGTTCTCTGGTGCGTTCATACTCTGCTAGTAAATGTGCCGAAAGCTTTTCAAATTCATACCTGAAATCTGTATTCTTTCGGAAAAAACAACATAGCCGAAGCGCACGCTCTAGGCGCTCTAAAGCACTAACACACGTTCCTTGCGATTTCATAATAGCCATGCTAGACGCATAGTAAGCACGAACTGCCATCAAAGGAAAACGGATTCCACCAATTTTGCGAACCCAAAGTGTATCAGCAATACGGGCTTGGAGTTCGGGTAGCTCTATCGTCGGGCAAAATTGAGAAAGTACCTCCAGCGACAACATATTAATGTCATCCGGAATTGCTGATCTACCCTGACTACTTTGAAAGACCGGACCAAATGGTACCTGTGGATCATCTGGACGAAAGTGAAAGCCGCAAATATGGGTTAGCAGTCTTATCTCCGCTCTTCCATCCCCTAAGCTCGAAAGATACTTTTTGATATCAAAGCAGGTAACTGGCAGTTTATCCTGGATTAAAGGGGATAAATCAATAGTGTTAAGCTCGTCGAGGCTGATATTAATATCGTCCATGTCGTCACCTTGATGATTTGTTGGGGAGGCGGAAACATCAATAAATGTACCATTAACCGCAAATTTTCGATAGAGCCAGCATTTATAGCTATATGCTTCTCCCCTATGAATTTTTACATGTGAAATGCTAGCTTGAATAGCACTATCATTATATAAATGGCGCTAAATTATGGCCGCTTCTCGCTCATTTAGGACGTGCATGGGCTCTTACCTTTTATTGCGCCGCCTTGATTAGCTCCTGCCCCTGATTTTTCACATTGCCTACGGCACGCGTCACAGCGTGCCAGATAAACTTGTCGGCAGGCACTGCACCGTCGACTGCTATCTCTTCCGCTTCCTTTCCGCCTACGTCTTGGCGCATCCATTCGCGCGCCGCTTCTGGAGACAGAACCAGTGGCCGGCGGTCGTGAATATCGACCAGACCTTTGTTAGCTGCAGACGTCACTATCAGGAAACCCTCTGCTTCATCGCCGCGTTCGAACGGCGTGCTGCCGATCGCCGCCATGAAAATGGGCTGGCCGTCGGCACGGTGGATGAAGTAGGGCTGTTTCTTGTCGCCTTCTTTTTTCCATTCGAACCATCCATCGGCGAAGCAGATCGCCCGGCCATGCTGCCATAACGGCTTGAACATGCGGCTCGTGGCCGCAGTCTCGACTCGCGCGTTTATCCCACCACCCGGGCGCGTAAGACCACAGGACTGGATCAAGATGCAGCTGCTCGTCGCGTTCGCTAAGCAGCAGAACTTTGGTACCGGGCGCCACGTTGTAACGACCAATAGGTTCCGGGTCATAGGCAATGTCACGATCGGCTTCATCGGCCAGGTAAGCCAGATATTCTTCACGGGTTTGGGCTTGTGCAAAACGTCCACACATAGAAACCTCCAGTCAGTAGACTGAAAGTATAGGGCAGGGAGAAAAATCAGCGCGCTGGTTAAGTCTTACAAACGGATTCGTGGCGATTATGCTGACGAGAACGAGAGGCGTAAAGCGATACGTTACGAAACTGGAAGGAGCTACGCAAAGTTGGGGAGATTTCGGATCGAAGCGATCCCGAAGTTCACTCGTCGCCCACTCGAAAAAGATGGCAACGGTTTGATCTTGAATGGATGTATTGGTAAGCATTGAAACCCGTTTTTAACGGGTTTCTGATATGTAAGTGTTTGAATAAATTCAAAAAGGACTGGTTGAAGCGGAAACAGGAATCGTATTCGGTCTCTTTTTATCCGCATGAAAATAAACGATAAAATCCGGTTTTCGTCTCAGCAGAAGGTTCACTTCCTGTGCGCCTGCCTCAAACATACCACAACCCGGCAGGCGTAAGTCCAGTCCTTTTTGGCTGTTTTGTTAAATTTTTGTTTGTATTTTGCCTGAGACGACTGCGGGATCAATGCGCGCCTGTACGGAAGCCGCAATATCATCAAGTAACGCAAAGCGGCGACGGTATTCGGCGCGTTTTTTGCTGGCAATCTCCTCCAGTGCTTTACGCTCCATCTGGAGCGGCAACTGCCAGCAGAAGGGGGAGAGTTTCTTTCCGTTCAGGCCTTCCCAGAACTCGTCGTAGCTGGCGTGAAAATGACGGCCTTTGCTCAGACGGTAGCGCAGCGCGCGGAAAACATGGCCTTCATCGCTGACGGCAAAAATCGTGCTGATGTTCGAGCGTGAGGCAAGCTGGAAGATCACCTCCATCAGCACGCGTTTCGGGAAAAGGCCATGGCAGGCACGGGTAGCCTGTTTAATCACCTCCCGTGAAACATGACGACGTGGACCCTGAAGGCCGCCGATCACCAGCACCGTACGGCCGTTACTGCGTGCGACACAGAACGTCAGGCTGGCAAGCAGCGTATTGTCATTGTCGTGCAGCCAAAGCGTGCTTTCGCCTTCGCGTTCGGCCTTACCTGCGGACGAGGCGTGGACTGTATAGATTTCGCCGTTTTTTGCCTCGAACCGGACAACCGGCACCTCTTGCGGGCTGGTCAGCGCGTGGGCGAGGGCGATGTTTTTCAGACTATCAATCCACTGATAGTGGCTGACGATAGCATCGGCCCGGTCGTTTGAGTTCAGGCCGCGCATCAGATACTGGCGGTGAGTTTTGCTCGGCAAGGTAATTTGAGAGGTGAGCAGCCTGTCGAAATCATCGCGCCCGGACAGGGCCTCCAGCATGCGATGGGTGGAGGACCAGAATAAAAGCGAGCGCAGAAGGAACTTTAACCGGTAATCACGTTTGTGCCAGATTGGGCCGGGAACGCGTTTTCCTCTCACCAGTTCAGAAATAATATTTGTACGATGCGGATAAAAAACATCGTTTTGCAGGTGTATGTTTGACACGTGAAAATCCCTCTTTTTATTCCGCTCTATTTTAAAGGCCAGGGAATAAGGGATTAATAGCGCAGCGATCTTTATTTCCGGCTGGTTTATGGTTTGTTTGGATTCGCGAAATCCGACGCCAGTTCATGACATTTTCTGTGGCAGCTATACTTCTTACAGGAGGCGTTATGTATCAGAAAATAGAGGGAGAACACTGGCGTCATGTCTGGGTTGTCAGCGATATTCATGGTTGCTATCAGTGGTTTATGGATGAGCTGAAACGACGACATTTTAATCCTGATACGGATCTGCTGATCTCGGTGGGGGATATTATCGACCGCGGGCCTGACAGCGTAAAATGTTTACAGCTGATGCAGGAAAACTGGTTTTATGCGGTACGCGGTAATCACGAGCAAATGGCGTTAGATGCGCTTAAAAATAATGATTTTAGTCTCTGGTCGATAAATGGCGGTAACTGGTTTACCGGTCTTAAGGACGCTCAACAAAAACAGGCGAAGGGTTTACTCGACGCGTGTCGGGACTTACCCCACATTATTGAAATATCCTGCAAAAACGGTCTCAACGTGATTGCTCATGCGGATTATCCCTCCGCCGAATATGGCTGGCATAAGCCGGTGGATGCCCAGCGCGTGCTGTGGGATCGCGACCGGTTAATGGGCTTTATGGTGGGCAAAGGGCAGGGCATTAGCGGCGCGGATCACTTCTGGTTTGGACATACGCCTGTGGACAAACGCTACGATTTTAACAATCTGCACTACATTGATACGGGGGCAGTATTCGGGGGCTTTCTGACGCTGGCGCAGCTTCAGTAATAAATAACCCGCCTTCGGGCGGGTTCTCTTTGGATCAGGCAAGACGCAAGACCCAGGCATCGGTTTTACTGTCGTAATGCTCACGGTACAGAACGGAATGTTCCCCATCAAGGATTGCCGGGACGCTGGTATCTGCATCCCAGGCGTCCAGCTGCATGCACAAATCCGGATCGGATTTGCAGGGAATACTTAACGTTCGTTCGCCTTGTGATTCGCCGCGCAATTCAGCGTCGTCGATTTCGAAAGCGCCAATGCGTACGCTGGTTTTCGTCATAATGCTCTCCGGTTTGTTGCCCAAAATCTGGTATGACCAGTGCAGTCACCCATTTTTGATCCTAGACAAGGAGAGCGAAATCGCCAGTAAAAAAATGCGCTTTTTTTCAGGCGCTGCGGTTGTTACCGGTAAACAGGCGGCCATCGCGTACCAGTTCGCGCGGATAGCTGTTTTTCAGCCGCGAGCCGACTTTTTTCGCCAGCCCCAGCGGATAGCCCTGATACGTCACGATGACTTCATCCTGTGACGGGCCGTCTTCCGGGTAAACGTCACGACCGCGATACCACTCTTCCGCTTCCTGATGCGTCAGGGCAAAGGTGTTCTCACTGCCGGCCAGCGCAATGACCGCTTCGTGCTGCCAGCGATAGCCTTTGTTGTGGATCTCTGCCAGGCGAATACCGAGGCGGGAGAAACGCACCTTACCAATCAGCGGTTCGATGTTGACCGGGAACAGCCACAGCTCTTTGTCACGCATCCAGAGGCGCAGGCTCTCATCCCAGTGCAGGCCGACTTTGCTCGCAGCCGCTTGCGCCTGTGCCGCCTCACGGCCTTTGACCGGCGCGAACGGGAAGTTGCCGACCTTAAACTTAGGGGCAGGCAAGGGATCGACGGCGCGGGTTTTACGCAGACGGGCAACAAAGAAGCCTTCGCAATCGTAAATCTGCGGGAAGACATGCAGGAAGCCTTCAGGCGTGGCCGCATGGCTGGCCGAGTCGAAGAGGGTGTCCAGCGGCAGAAACTCGACGGCATCCACATAGCGTTGCTTGAGCCACAGGCAGACGTCCTCGTTTTCATCGCGATTCAGCGTGCAGGTAGAGTAAACCAGCGTCCCGCCTGGGCGCAGGGCATGAAACGCGCTGTCGATCAGTTCGCGCTGCGTGGCGGCGATCTCCAGGTTGCTTTCAACGGACCAGTTTTTTAACGCATCAGGATCTTTACGCACCACGCCTTCGCCGGAGCAGGGCGCGTCGAGCAGGATGGCATCAAAGGCTTCCGGCAGGGCAGCGCCAAACACGCGACCATCGAAGTGCGTTAACGCGACGTTGTGGATCCCGCAGCGGCTGATATTGGCATGCAGGACTTTAACGCGGCTGGCGGAAAATTCGTTGGCGAGGATCGCGCCGCGGTTGTTCATCCGGGCGGCAATCTGCGTGGTTTTAGAGCCCGGCGCCGCCGCGACATCCATAACCCGCTCAGGCTGGCTCCCGTCGGCAAACAGCGCAGCAACCGGCAGCATGGAGCTGGCTTCCTGAATATAAAACAGCCCGCTCAGGTGCTCGGCGGTGCTGCCGAGCGGCAGGCTCTCCTCGTCATCCCGTTCGATCCAGAAACCCTCTTCACACCACGGCACTGGCGTTAATTGCCAGCCGTAGGGGGAGACGAGATCCAGAAACGCCCCGACGCTGATTTTCAGCGTATTGACGCGAATACTCCGGCGCAAAGGGCGCTGGCATGCGGCGACGAAATCGTCGAAAGAGAGATGAGCTGGAAGCGCCTCGCGCATCTGTGCGAGGAATTGTTCGGGAAGAAATACGGAGTTTTGAGCCACGGGCACACCACAGGGAAACATTCAGGTGCGCAGTGTAACATAAAGGCTCCGGCGCGTTGACACCGGAGCCTGCGAGATTAACGCGGCAGCGCCGTTCCCCATTCGCGCCACTCTTTCGGTTCACTTTCCAGCAGCAGGAAGTGTTTACCTGCCTGCGCCTTAGGCGCCAGAGGCGTGCCAGGCGGCGTCGCGAAGGCAATGCCGCCGCGAATGAACTGATTAAAGGTCCCCGTTTTGACCACGCCACCGGTCAGGCCGAAGTCCAGCGAGTAGCCTGAAGCGAGCCAGAACACCGAGTTGTTGCGAACCAGATGCTGATAACGCTGGCTGATGCGCAGGCCGACCATCACGCGATCGGACAGATTACCCAGCGTCAGGCTTGTTACTGTCCCCACTTCAATGCCGCGGAACAGGACCGGCGTACCGATGCCCAGCGAACCGGCTTCCGGCACTTCAACCACAATGCTCAGACCGTCCAGATAACGGGAGTCGGTGATGGTTGCCTCCTGCAACTCAAATTCACGACGCGCGTTGCCGCGACCCGGTTCAACGTTTATGTACGGCTGAAGTATGGTGTCGAGATGCTCAACCCCTGCGGCAGAAATTTGCGGCGTAACCACCGAGAAGCGCGAGCCTGCCCGGGCGAACGTCTGCACATATTCCGGATAAAGCACGGCGGTCGCCTGAACTTCGTTGCGCGCGGTGATCAGCGTCAGCTTCTGGACCTGCCCGATATCAATGCCGAGATACCGGATGGGCATGCCTTCAGCCAGTTTACCGGCATCAAAGGTGTGCAGGGTAATCTGCCCCCCGACCGCGCGCGCCGCGGTTTCGGACGGGAAGAGGATCCGCTTGTCACCTTTACGCATGTTGCCGCCCGCGCCGCTCAGGTTATCGAAGCTGATCGCACCGCGCAGGGCACGGGAGAGGGGAGACGCCTGTACGGTCAGCCCGCTGCCGTTGAGCTGCACTTTCGCGCCGCCTTCAGCCCAGAACACGCTGTTTGGCGTGAGCAGCTTGCGATACTCCGGCTTGATATGCAGTTCGATATCAAACGCGTCTGCACGAGGACGAACGGTGATCACTTCCCCGACTTCAAACTTACGATAAAGCACGACGGAGCCTGCCTGGACGTCCGGCAGCGTTTCAGCGCTTAAGGTCAGCGTGGTGGTCGGCAGGTCGCCGAGGCTGTTTTCAATGGCTTTGTCCAGATTGGCGAACAGCGGATAACTCTCGCGCAGCGCACCTTTGCTGCCCGGCAGAATGCGGATCCCGCCGTTAACCCACTCGCTGGCGCTGGCGCCGAGGAACTCAACGCCGTCCAGACCCACCTTCACGTCGACCCGGCTGTTAACCACAAATTTACTGTCGCCGTGAACCAGATTGCTGTACTGCGGATCGATGGCGGCGGAGAAGGAGACCCCTTTTTCTGTCAGCTTACGTTCGAGGACCTGGCCCACCTGCACACCGTGCAGGATCAGCGGTTGCCCGGCTTCGATACCGTAGCTTTCCGGCGCATTCAGCGTAACCGTCAACACGCCCGGTTTTTGCAGCAGGGCTTTATCCGCCGGGGCGATAACAAAGTTTTTGTTCGGCGCGCCTTCACCGGGGATCAGCTCAAAGGTGCTTCCCGTCAGCAGGGAACTGATGCTGGCGTCGCTGAGGGAGAGCTTCGGATTACGCAGTTCAATGCGCGTTTTTTCCCGCAGGAGATCCACCACGCTCGGATCCACCGTCATTTCGCCGGTAACGGAGCCGCCCGCATTGAGGGTTAATTTTGTCAGTTGCCCGACCTCTAAACCCTGGTACATCAACGGGGTCGAACCGGCTTTCAGGCCTTTGGCATCCGGCAGGGTCAGCTTGACGATGACACCGCGCTGGCTGTGCGCCAGGTCGGCGTACAGGCCAAAGGTATCTTCTGCGGCGGCAGGGCTGGAGTCAGCAGGTGAGTCGAAGGCGATAGCGCCATTCACCAGCGCCGCCAGGCTCTCAAGCTTCACTTTCGCACCGCTTAAGCTCAGGTCGGCATCGACGCCGGAGACGTTCCAGAAGCGGCTGCCTTTTTTCACCAGGTTGGTAAAACGGCGCTCGATGAGTACATCAATGGTCACGCCATCTTTGTTCGGGTTAATGGCGTAGTCGTAAACGCGACCAACCGGAATTTTGCGGAAATAGACCAGAGAACCACTGTTCAGCGAGCCCAAATCCGGCGCGCGGAGGTGGATCATCAAATCGCCGTTATTCAGCCGATATTTCGGCTGGGTATCCAGCGCAACAAAGTGATCCTGTGGCTCGCCTTTGCCGGGCATCATGCCGATATAGTTACCGCCCACAAGCGCATCCAGCCCAGAAACGCCGGCCAGGGAGGCTTTAGGCGTGACCAGCCAGAACTGCGTTTCGGCGCGCAGGGCATCCTGCATATCAGACTTAATGCTCGCCCGGACCTGAATTTTGTTCAGCCCTTTGCCGAGGGAAATATCCTGCACGGTACCCACTTCCACCCCCTGGAAGCGAACGGGGGTACGTCCGGCGACAATGCCGTCCGCAGACTGGAAATCAATCGTGATGGTACTTCCGCGATCTTCATAGCTCGTCCAGATAAGCCAGCCTGCGATCATCAGCGCGATGACAGGTAGCAACCAGAATGGCGAAATGCGGCGTTTTGTTTTAATTCTCGCTTCAGTCGGCGAAGCGGGCGTTTCCTGACTCATGTGCGTCCCAAAGTAAGCGGCTGTCCAGCCATTCCACTGCAAGAATAGTCAATATCACCGCAGAGCCGAAATAAAAAGCTGCGGGTCCCATGGTAAAAGCAAGTAACTGATCGCGATTGATGAGCGACATCATCAGCGAAATCACGAACAGATCCAACATCGACCAGCGACCAATCCAGGTCACGAATCGCAGAAGCAGGATGCGGGTGCGTAGTCCTTGTTCGCATTTAAAGTGAATGCTGATAAGCAGCGTAAACATCACCACCACTTTGGTAAAGGGCACCAGAATACTGGCGATGAAAACAATGGCGGCGACCCCCACGTTACTGTGCGCCAGAGAGATAATCCCTGAAAGGATAGTATCTTCCTGACGGGCGCCGTTCACATAAATTACGGAGATCGGCAGCATGTTGGCCGGGAACAAAAATACCAGGGAGGCGATAAGCGCCGCCCAGCATTTTTGCAGGCTGTTGTTGCGTCGCAATCTTAACGGAATGTGGCAGCGCGGACATCTCCCGCGTTTATCCGGAAAACCGGTGTAATGGCACCCCAGGCAGACGCGCAGGTTGTCATCAGGCCGGGTCGCGGGACGCTGCGGGTAAAATCGCTCCCAAAGTTGTTCAACATTGAGATGAATCAGGGTCAGAATACTCAGCAGGACCAGTGAAATAAACGCAAAAAGGCCAATGCCAGGTTGTAAAAATGCATAATCCTGCACCTTGATAGACGCCACGCCGACGCCCACCAGATAGATGTCCAGCATCACCCACTCCTTGAGCTTTTCCAGCATGAGCAGGACGGGGCGCAGGTTCATCCCCAGTATGTTGCCAAACCACAGGTAGGCAATTGCCGCGACCAGCACCAACGGCGCGCCGACGACGCAGAACAGCACCATGGCGGCCGTAAGCGGATCGCCCTGGCGCGTCATCTGCCAGATCCCCTGCAACACGTTAGCGTCAATACGCACGCCAAGCAGGTATAGCTTTAACAGCGGCTCGGTCCAGGCGAAGGGCATCAGCAGCAGCATGGTTACCGCCATTGCCGCCAGACGCGTCAATGACCAGTCCCGGCCATCGCGAATTTTGGCATCGCAGCATGGACAAAAAGCACTTTGGTGCGATTTCATCTTCGGCAACATAAAAAGCGTATCGCACTGGGGACAACGCTGATAATGTGCACGGGGCAGAGCCTGGCTTACCGTACGGACAACGATCTTTCGTGTCGGCGTAATTTGGGGTGTTTTTAGGGCCATCAGTCGCACACAGATTAGTATTGTTGAAAGTTATAATAACTCATGAACGGATTCATCTTGAGCATGAGCGCATTTAATGCTTATTTTAATAGGCTATGCGGTAACTATGTAAGATAACTAAGTGATTGAATAATGAACAAAACAGAATTCTACGCGGATCTGAATCGCGATTTTAAGGCATTAATGGCAGGGGAAACCAGTTTCTTAGCCACTCTGGCAAATACCAGTGCGTTACTGTTCGAACGCCTTTCTGACGTGAACTGGGCGGGCTTTTATCTGCTGGAAGGCGACACGCTGGTACTGGGGCCTTTCCAGGGGAAACTCGCCTGCGTGCGTATCCCGGTAGGTCGCGGCGTGTGCGGTACCGCAGTGGCGACCCGTCAGGTTCAGCGTGTCGAAGATGTTCATGCGTTTGACGGCCACATCGCCTGCGATGCCAGCAGCAATTCTGAAATCGTACTGCCGCTGGTGGTTAAAAATCAGATTATTGGCGTTCTGGATATCGACAGCACGGTCTTCAGTCGCTTTACTGCCGAGGATGAGCAGGGGCTGCGCGCGCTGGCCGCAAACCTGGAAAATGTTCTGGCAGACACCGATTATCATAAATTCTTTGCGAGCGTCGCAGGATAATCAACGGATAACGTAGCATTTACTGATAGCGTCATTATAATGTCGCCTGTTCATGCCTGCGCTTGTTGGCAACGTCCGTTGTAATCAGGAAATTTC
>Ga0157363_1000501_pt1 | contig 30001 bp, 28 predicted proteins | sample AttsexASBM1_FD_111477 | JGI IMG/M metagenome (GOLD analysis project Ga0157363, IMG submission 111477) | Fungus gardens microbial communities from leaf cutter ant in Ribeirão Preto, State of São Paulo, Brazil - Atta sexdens ASBM1 | ecosystem: Host-associated > Fungi > Mycelium > Unclassified ... | reverse complement strand
TCGATACGGCTGACGAAGAACGACGCCACACTGGCAAGACGCGAAATGTCTTCGCCACGGGCGGCGCGATCTTCAAGACCGGCAATATAGGCTTCCAGCACCGCCTTGTAGGCATCGAGCGAGAACAGCAGCGTCACATTGACATTGATGCCGTCCGCAATGGCGTCACGAATGGCGCCCGTGCCTTCAGACGTCCCGGGGATCTTGATCATCAGGTTTTCACGCCCGACGGCTTTCCACAGGCGGCGTGCTTCCGTAATCGTCCCGTGTGTGTCGAACGCCAGATAGGGCGAGACTTCGAGGCTGACATAGCCGTCCAGCCCCTTGGTCTTTTCGAACACCGGATACAGAACCGCGCAGGCGGAGCGGATGTCGTCAATGGCGAGATGTTCGTACAGATCGCCGGGGGGCAGGCCTTCGCCTTCCAGGAGCTTGCGGATCTGCGGGTCGTATTCGGTACCGTGTCCGATGGCCTTCTCGAAGATGGCCGGGTTGGACGTGACGCCCCGCAGGCCGTCTTCATCCACCAGCTTGCGGAGGCTTCCATCCTCCGTAAAGCTGCGCTGAATGAAATCCAGCCAGGGGGACTGGCCGTATTTCTCAAGCTCGCGCAGCACGCTGCCGACTTCGTTCAAACCGGTATTGGAGATTGTGTCTGCCACAGGATCTCTCCCTTACTTGCCGCGCAGGGCCTGACGCTTCGCTGCGTCAAGAACCGCTTCAGGCGTGAAACCGAATTTCGTGAGAAGTGCGGAGGCCGGAGCCGACGCACCGAACGTGTTCATCGCGATGATCGCACCGCCAATGCCGACATACCGATCCCAACCGAACGCTGCGGCCTGCTCGACCGCAACGCGACCGATGACATCCGGCGGCAGAACGGAATCGCGGTATTCCTGGCTCTGCTCTTCGAAGAGATCGAAGCTCGGCATGGAGACGACGCGGGCCTTGATGCCCTCTTCCGTCAGTTTCTCGTAAGCCGTCACCACGAGGCTGACTTCCGAACCCCAAGCGATCAGGATCACGTCGGGCTTGCCGTCACAGCTCGCCAGAACATAAGCACCCTTCGCAAGACCGGCGGCGGACGCATATTTCGTGCGGTCAATCGTCGGCAGGTTCTGACGGCTCAGAGCGAGCACGGCAGGCTTGTGCGTCATCAGGATCAGCGTCCGCCAGGCTTCGGAGACTTCGTTCGCGTCGGACGGACGGATCGTCATGATGCCCGGCGTGGCGCGAAGCTGTGCGAGCTGCTCGATCGGCTGATGAGTCGGCCCGTCTTCACCCACGCCGATGGAGTCATGCGTGAAGATATACAGAACCGGCAGTTCCATGATGGCCGACAGACGGATCGGCGCCTTCATGTAATCGGAGAAGATCAGGAAGCCCGAACCGTAAGCACGGATGCCCGACAGCGCGATACCGTTGCAGATGGAACCCATCGCATGTTCGCGCACACCGAAATGCAGGTTCCGGCCGCCATAGGTGCCGTTCCATTTTTCCGGCTGGAAGGAGCCGCCGCCCTTGATGTCCGTCTTGGTGGACGGCGTGAGGTCAGCAGAGCCGCCGATCATCCAGGGCAGGTTCTTCGCAACCGCGTTCAGAACCTGACCCGAGCTTGCACGCGAGGCAACGCCCTTGGCATCGGCTTCGAAAGTCGGGATGTCCTTGTCCCAGCCTTCCGGCAGACGATGCTCGATGATGCAGTCGATTTCAGCCGCAAGGTCCGGATGGGCTTCACGATAGGCCGAGAACAGCTCGCGCCATTCCGCATTAGCTTCCGCGCCACGCTTGCCGAGACCTTCGGCGAAATGCTCCTTCACACCGTCCGGGACATAGAAGTCCGGAGCATCTTCCGGCCAGCCATAGGCGGCCTTCGCACCCTTGATTTCTTCGGCACCCAGCGGCTCGCCATGTGCCGAAGCCGTACCGGCCTTCTTGGGCGCGCCGTAGCCGATGACCGTCTTGAGCACGATCATGCTCGGGCGATCCGTCACCGCACGGGCTGCTTTCAGGGCTGCGAGAATGGCCTCGACATCGTTGCCGTCCGGCAGCGTCTGGACATGCCAGCCATAGGCTTCAAAACGCTTGCCAACGTTTTCCGTGAAGGCCAGATCCGTCGACCCTTCGATGGAAATCTGATTGGAATCATAGATCCAGGTCAGGTTCCCAAGTGCGAGATGGCCAGCGGTGGACGCGGCTTCCGAAGCCACACCTTCCATCATGTCGCCATCGCCACAGAACACCGTGACGTGATAGTCGAACAGTTTGAAGCTCGGGCGATCATAGCGCGCGGACATCCATTTCTGCGCGATCGCCATACCGACGGAATTGCCGCAACCCTGTCCGAGCGGGCCGGTCGTGGTTTCTACACCAGCGGTAAAGCGGTATTCCGGATGACCCGGCGTCTTGGAGTTCAGCTGACGGAACTGCGAGAGATCCTCGACAGTGAGGGACGGCGCATCAACGACCTTGCCATCCTGAATATCCTTCACGCCTGTGAGGAACAGGGTGGAGTACAGCAGCATCGACGCGTGACCGACCGAAAGCACGAAACGGTCACGGGCAGGCCAGCACGGATCGGCCGGATCGTATTTCAGATCATGCTGCCAGACCGCATACATCGCGGGGGCGAGAGCCATGGCCGTGCCGGGATGGCCGGAATTGGCGCGCTCGACACCTTCCATCGAAAGAGTGCGGATCGTATTGATGGTGAGTTGAGGAAGCGTACTCATCGGAATGGGATCTCCGGCTTGTGACTGACAGGAAGAAACGCAACGATATCTTCCATACCTTCTGCTGCCACGGCATGACGCGAAGTCGCGACAGACGCAATGGCTGATCGGTAAACCATATTGTGAAACACGCTCTTGTGCTTGAAGACAACCTGCCACACTTCGACGGTCGTCATTACCGAAACCCCGAAGAATGGCGCCCAAACGAGGCGCGAACGGCCCGCAGCCCTTCGCAGCGGATCGGCAACATCTTCCGCTGGCAGATGGGCCTCAGGCCACGCTGGCCGGATGCCCTTCCCCCGCAGAAAACCTACGATCAGGTTACGCCTGCTCCGGGAGAATGCTGTGTCACGTTTGTCGGTCATGCGACCGTTCTGCTCCAGTTTGGCCGTGCAGGACGCGCGCCTCTGCGGATCATCACAGATCCGGTCTTTTCCGAACGCTGCTCCCCCTTCCGCAGTTTCGGTCCCCGGCGCGTCTGCCCTCCCGGCATCGCACTGGATGCCCTTCCTCGCATCGACATCATCCTCGTCTCGCACTGCCATTACGACCACATGGACCTGCCGAGCCTGCGGGCGCTGGCCGAACGTGACGATCCGCTCTGCATTTCCCTCCCGGGCAACCGTCGCCATCTGAAAAAGGCCGCTCTTCCGCGCATCGTCGAACTGGACTGGTGGGACGGCACGACCGATGACGGCGCTCACATCACAGCCACGCCTGCGCTGCACGGAAGTGCACGTACGCCGTTCGATTCCAACCGCGCGCTCTGGGGCGGTTTTACAATCGAAGCGGATGGCCAAACGGTCTTTTTCGCGGGCGACACGGCCTGGGGCAAACATTTCGACGCGATCCACCGTCGCTGGCCGGATATCGACCTCGCCATCCTGCCCATCGGGGCCTACGAGCCGCGCAACCTGATGCGCCGCGTTCACATGTCCCCCGAAGAGGCGCTCATGGCTTTCGATACGCTCAAAGCGAAACGGGGCCTGCCGATCCATTTCGGCACGTTCCAACTCACCGACGAGGCCATTCTGGAACCACCCACCCGTCTGGAGTTCGCCTGCCGACCCGCTGGCCGTCTTTTCCGGGCGCTGGAAAACGGTGAAAGCCTCACCCTTCCGCCAGCTGACACAAAAAGCTAAACTGCCCTTCGACATCCCTTCCCCGGATTTTCTGTCATCGGGGACACCGCCATGTGGAAACCGTCATGAACGCCCAGAACGTCACTTTCACGTCAGACCAGATCACCGCCCTGTTCATCGACGCGGCCCGTGAAGGCGATACCGACCTCCTGAGCCAGTTTCTGGATGCCGGCATGGCCATCGATACGCCGGACAGCCGTGGCTATACCGCCCTGATCGTCGCTACCTACAACGGCCACACGGACGCCACGCGCCTGCTGCTAGATCGCGGGGCCGACACGGAAGCCACCGATCTCAAGGGAGCCACCGCACTTTCGGGCGTCGCGTTCAAGGGCCTGACCGAGATCGCGTCACTTCTGCTCGATCATGGCGCCGAAGTGGATCACGCCAATCATGCCGGTCGCACACCGCTGATGTTTTCCATCATGTTCAACCGCGAAGACATGGCGAAAAAGCTTCTTGCCGCCGGAGCAAACCCGGACCTGAAGGATGCGGACGGCGTTTCCGCCCGTGATCTGGCCGAACGCCAGTTCATGACCGGCCTGTTCGCCGGAGCCTCGGCATGAGTCGTTTCTGGAACCGTCGGGTTCAGGATCTGCACCCTTATGTGCCGGGCGAACAGCCCAGACTCGCGGACCTGCTGAAGCTCAACACAAACGAGTCCCCCTACGGTCCGAGTCCGAAAGTGCTTGAGGCCATCCGGGATGTGGCGTCCGACGACCTGCGCCTCTATCCGGACCCGACGGCAGCAGACCTGCGAGAGACGATTGCGACCCGGTTCGGCACCACCGCCGATCGCGTTTTCGTCGGTAATGGCTCCGACGAAGTTCTGGCCCATGCCTTCCGCGCGCTGTTCCATGACGACGCGCCGGTCCTGTTCTCGGATGTGACCTACGGTTTTTATCCGGTTTATTGCGGCCTGTTCGACCAGCCGTTCCGCCACATCCCGCTCAATGACGATTTCACGATCGACATCGACTCCTACACTGGCGACTGCGGCGGAATCGCCGTCGCCAACCCGAATGCCAATACGGGAATCGCCCTGTCGCTCGAGCAGATCGAAACCCTCCTCAAGCGCCATCCGGACCGGACCGTCATCATTGACGAGGCCTATGTCGATTTCGGTGCTCAGTCCGCTATTGAACTGACACATCGTCATGACAACCTTTTGGTCGTCCAGACGCTCTCAAAGTCCTACGCTCTGGCAGGACTGCGTGTGGGCTTTGCGATCGGTTCTCCGGAACTGATCGAGGGTCTCATCCGCGTCAAGGACAGTTTCAATTCTTATCCCCTCTCCCGCCCGGCACAGGCCGGGGCCATCGCCGCGATCCAGGATACCGAATGGCTCGCAGACATCACGGCCCGCCTCGTTGCGAGCCGCGACCGGCTGGTTCCGCAACTGCAAAATCTTGGCTTCCAAGTCCTGCCATCCTGTGCCAATTTCATTCTTGTGCACCACCCGGAGCACAAGGCCGGAGCCATCGCCGCAGCCCTGCGCGAGCGTGCGATCCTTGTCCGGCACCTCTCCACCCCGCGCATCCAGGACTGGCTGCGTATCTCGATCGGAACGGACGAATCCTGCAACCGCCTGACTGACGTTTTGCGGGACATCCTCTCCTCCCGATCCTGAATTAACCGGACGGTAATACCCCGTCCCCCATAATCATGAGCCAGACAGGGCCAGACGGGCGCGTTTCTGCGCCCTCCATTCCGTCATCTTCCGGATGAACGGAAGGCCCATGAATGTTTCATGCGGAAAGACCGAATACATGCGTGCATTTCAGGGACAGATGTCCGACAACCAGCCTATTCGCCGCAATCAGGCCGAAAAGGAAAAGCAGCTTCGGGACCTCAAGGAAACGATCGCTTCCATGAAGTCCCACACGTCTCCGACGCTGAAGGAAAGCATTCAGCGCCGTATTCGTGAGCTGGAAAGCGAACTGCGCACCATCGCGCGCGAAAAAGCCGCGAAGGCCGCAAACCCGGACGCCCAGTCCGACCGCCAGCGCCGTCCGCCGCGCCGTAACACGATCCGTTCCATGTAACGAATGCGACAGAGAGGCTGGTACAGGAAATTTGCTCCATACCAGCCTCTCTGTTTCAAGACGCCTGAGCAGCGTCCCCGTGTGTCTCTGACGCCCGGTCCCATGCCGGCCCCATCAAACGTAGCCTCGTAGGGTGTAGGCCGTCCGTCTCGGTCAGAACGTAATACGCGGTATATTCCCCGGTCGGTTTTCCCGGACGATCCATCAATGCTTTGAAAACATTGCGGTCCGCCGTCATCTGCGTTCTATCCCCGACCAGGGGCTGATTCCACATTTCCAGCGCTTCAGGCGCCCGTGCCCGGTCAATCATCAGGCAGTTCGGATCCACGACCCCGCCGTAGCTTTCGCGGAAAATCCCCCCTCCGATCCCGACCGACTCCCACTGATCCTCACAGATTGGCTTCAGTGTTTCCGGATGCACGAACCAGCGTCCTGCCCACGCCCAGTCCTGTCCTTCAATCGCCGCCAACAGAGAGGACAGATGGTCTGGCGCCCACCAGTTGTCATCGTCGAGATAGGCAATGCGTGGAGCATTCGAAAGCTGGCTGAGCACGCTGCGCAATACGCCGCCGTCCCTTGCCCGCCCGAACCCTCCATGACGCTGTGATGTGGAATAGCCGGGCCAGAGCACTTCGACGGCCCAACTCGGTGGCCGCCCTTCGATCGCGCGTTGAATCAGATCGTCGGCACTGTCACCCGGAGGGCGGTCCAAACCAATCATGATCTGAACCCGCAGATTTCCCGTCTGCTGAAAAACAGACTGGACCGCCCGGACAATGGTAGGCCTCAGAAGGCTTGGCATGACAACCGCCACATCGAAAGGGCGCTGGTCGGGCATGCCTGGATCAGCGAAAATATGAAGTCCGGGTTTCATGTCCGGCACGATACTGCGCCCTCAAAGCCCTGTCACCTCACGCGCTGCTCTCTTGCACTTCAACGCGACAGGGCACACCATGAGGGTCAGAATGATCACTGCGAAAGAGTCCAACGTGTCCGCTCCCTCTACCTTTTCGCACGAACAGCTGCTCGACCGTCTGGGCGAGGTCGCCGTCCGCGTTGGCCTGAACATCTCGCCGGGCCAACAGCTCCTCATTACCGCGCCACTGACGGCCGTCGCACTGGTCCGACGTGTCACGGAACACGCATACAAAGCCGGAGCTTCACTCGTCACGACCTTGTATGCGGATGATGAAACCACGCTCGCACGTTTCATCCACGCCCCGGACGACGCCTTCGACGTCGCTCCGACATGGCTGGCCGAGGGTATGGCGCGTGCGTTCCGCGAAGGTGCAGCCCGCATGGCCATCACCGGCGCCAACCCGACGCTGCTCAAAGGACAGGACCCCGAACGCATCGCACGCGCCAACCGCGCCAGTTCCAAGGCAAACCGTCCGGCGATGGAAATCATCACCCAGTTCGCTGTGAACTGGAACATCATCGCCTGCGCCACACCGGCCTGGGCCGAACAGGTCTTCCCGGATTTGCACCCTGAAGAGGCGCTCGCGGCCCTGTGGGACGGCATTTTCAAGGCGTCCCGCGTCGATGTGGCCGATCCCGTCGCCGAGTGGAAAGCCCATAACGCTGCCCTGCATGCCCGGGCGAAATTCATGAACGACAGCCGCTTCGATGCCCTGCATTTCAGCGGCCCCGGCACGGATCTGACGGTCGGCCTTGCGGACGGACATCTCTGGGCAGGCGGCTCAGAAAAATCCGGCAATGGCATCGTCTGCAACCCGAATATCCCGACCGAGGAAATCTTCACGACCCCGCATCGCAGCAAGGTCAACGGGCACGTCAGCAGCACCAAGCCGCTGTTCTATCAGGGAACTCTGATCGACGATATTTCGGTGCGCTTTGAAAACGGCCTTATTGTCGAAGCAACCGCCAGTCAGGGCGAGGACGTGCTCAAGCGGATTCTCGATACCGATGAAGGCGCGGCACGGATTGGCGAAGTCGCCCTTGTACCGCATTCCTCGCCCATCTCGGCCAGCAAGATCCTGTATCGCAACACGCTGTTCGATGAGAATGCGTCCAGCCATATCGCACTCGGCCAAGCCTACACGAAGTGCATGGTCGATATCGAAGGTCTGACGCCGGACGAACTTCTGGAACGGGGCGTCAACGACTCCCTTATTCATATCGACTGGATGATCGGTTCGGACAAAATCGATCTTGATGGCCTCAAGAACGGCAACCGCGTGCCACTGATGCGCGCTGGAGAATGGGTGCAGGTATGACGTTTTTCCGCATGACAGGACTTACCGGCCTTTTCGTCTCTGTCGCGATGCTGCCTCTGGCCGCACAGGCACAGTCTTATCCGCAAGCCAGCTACCCTGCTCAGGGGGGCACCACAAGCCAGACCCAAATCGACGGAAGTGTGCCGCTTCAGGGAACCCCGCAGCAGACTCCTCAGATTCCGCCGCAGGTCCGTGCCGATATGGAGCATGCCATGCAATACCCCCTGCCGCCGGACTTCATGACCCGTGCGGCGGCAACGATCGCCGAGCTTCAGGCCCGCAACATCCAGCCTCCCAACTCGCACGGCGCGGGACTGGCCGAGACAATCAGCCGCATCAGCCAAATCCCCGGACTTGCGCCTGTCCTGCAAAGCCACGGCTTCACGCCCGAAAGCTTCGTGATGGGCATGACGACCTTCGGCATGACCCTTGCTGCCAGCAACGGCCAGCTTCCAGCCGGAATGCCAAGCCCCAATCCCGCCAATGTCGCGCTTTTCAAAGCGCAATCCCAGCAAGTTACGGCCCTGATGCAGGCCATGGGCAATCCACCCCACTGAATACGAAACCGCGGCCGTGTTTCCAGCAGGCTGACATGGCTGCTTCAGTCTCCGAAAAAGATCCGAATGCCCATCAAACTCGACCCCGCACTCCTCCCTGCCCTGGATATCCTCGGCATGGCCCAGTCCGGCGCCCTTCTGCGTGCCGAGCGGGAGACACCATCAGATGGTATTCCCGCCTTCGTCACCCGTGCGGGCTGGGACGAACTCGCTGCGGCACATGCCGCAAACCACGATGCTCCTCACGATGTGCTTCTTCCGGCACTCGAAAAAGCCGTCGCCCGTATTCTAACTCACGCTGCCCAAAACGCGTCGCAGATGGGCGAAATGACGCCTGTCACCACGCTGCAAAGCGATCTGTTTCCCAGCGATCCCGATCTCGTCTTGGCCTTTGTTCGCGACAGCACCCATCCCGTAGCCTGCGCCCTGATTGGCACAGCCACGCAGATCGAGGCAGCACTCCGTGGTCGGGACGCTTCTCAGGACTGACTGAACTGGCGAATGGCCAGTTCATCCAGCGCATTCTGTTCTTTTTTGAGCTCCGCCTGCCGCTCTTCTTCCTGCCGCTCCTCCTTCAGAGTTTTAACGGCTTCCATGGCAGCTCTCGCGATAATCAGTGCCGACCGCACGGTTTCACGATCCAGCGCGGCTTCGCGGCAACGTGTCTGTGCTTCGGCAACAGCCTGCCGCCCGGCAGGAAGCCAGCGGCTGAAGGCTTCCACAGCACCATCCCCCGCTGTTGGACTGGAGGCAATCCGCTGCTCGCTCAGGATTTCTTCCTGAGCCGCCGACAGCTTTTCTTCCGTAGCCGTCTCACGCGCAACGGCTTCCGCAAAACTTCTTTCAACCAGATCAAGCTCCTGCTCACGCAGGGTGATGAGGGTGTCGAGAGGAGAGTGTTCCATCCTGAAGGATCCTTTACGCCGCGTTTAAAGGAGTGGTTTGCGGAATCGTCTGCATAATCTGGGTCAGTTGTTCAAAAGCCTCCGCACGCGTAGACCGCTCGTTCCGCCCCTGAGACAGGAACTGATTCAGCTTGGGCATCAACGTGATGGCCTCGTCAACCTCACGATCAGTGCCTGACTTGTAAGCGCCAAGACGGATCATATCCGCCATACGCTGATAGGTCGCCATCGCTGCGCGCGCACGTTGAGTAAGGGCGTTTTCCTCAGGGGAATTGCACCCCGGCACCGCACGGGACAGGGAGCGCAGGACATCAATGGCGGGATAGCGTCCCTGTTCACCGATCTTGCGATCCAGAATGATATGACCATCCAGAATACCGCGCACCGCATCTGCAACCGGCTCGTTCTGGTCATCTCCCTCCACCAGCACAGTAAAGAGAGCCGTAATCATCCCCTGATCGGGATATCCTGGACCTGCGCGTTCAAGAAGGCGGGGGAGTTCGGCAAACACGGAAGGCGGGTAACCACGCGTCGCAGGGGGCTCCCCGGCAGAAAGGCCAATTTCACGCAGCGCCATGCAAAACCGCGTCACGCTATCCATCAGAAGCAGAACCGACTTACCCTGATCCCGGAAATATTCCGCAATCGCCATGGCAGACAGAGCTGCTTCACGACGCATCAACGGAGGTGAATCCGATGTTGCAATCACCAGAACGCTCCGGGCCAACCCTTCGGGCCCAAGATCGTCCTCAATAAATTCTCGCACTTCTCGCCCGCGCTCACCCACAAGCGAAATCACGGCGACATCACATTCCGCCCCCCGCGCGAGCATTGAGAGCAGGGTCGATTTCCCAACACCCGACCCGGCGAAAAGCCCAAGCCTCTGACCGCGACGACAGGTCGTGAACGCATCAAGAGCGCGCACTCCGAGATCAATCCGTTCTCCCAGGCGTGCCCGACTGGCCGCGTTAGGGGGCGGACACTGGATCGCCTGACTCTTGATCGCAGGGAACAAAGGCCCTTTTCCATCAATCGGCTGCCCCAGCGGATCCACCACCCGCCCCAGCCAGCTTGAATTAACTCTCAGGCCACCGTCACGACGGCTGAGGGGAATTCTGGCCTCACAACCTGGGCCAATCCCATCCAGCGTACCAAACGACATCAGGCGCGCAACGTCTCCCTGAAATCCCACAACCTCAGATTGTACAATCCGCCCATCACGCGCCTTAACCGCGACTCGATCCCCAATCGTGATGAATCCATCGAGTCCGATCACGGTCATGCAAAGACCCACAACGTCTTTCACACTTCCTTCAACCCAGTCGCAGGTGAAGTTCGTGAGCATTTCAAGCAGCTTGGCGTAATCGCTCATAAAGGCAGTTTTCGACCGTTTCCTGCGGATTATTCCGACCTCCCGACCCTACAACCCTATCGTTAAGAGGAGCTTAATGTTCCCCTTTAACGAGAATAATAATGACAATTTTACGATTTTTGATCCATGTCTATCGACAGACACAACCTTGGGTAGTAACCATTGATTCACCAAGTCGGGAGTTGAAACATGCGTATCCTTCTTGTCGATAGCGATCAGTCCGCCGCCGCCACATTGTCCCAGACACTGCGTAACGCGACCTTTACCGTCGATCATACGCCCTCTGGCGAAGAGGCCATCGAGATGCTGCGCCACTACGATTATGACGTGGTTGTGCTCGAACTGATGCTGAACGATCTGGAAGGTTACGAAGTCATCCGACGCATCCGGGCAGCAGGTATCACGACGCCGATCCTCGTCCTTTCGGCGCTGCTTCGCTCCCAGGCCAAGATCCGGGCTTTTTCCATGGGCGCTGATGATTACATGACGAAGCCTTATGACGCAGGCGAACTGGTCGCACGTCTTCAGGCCGTTATGCGACGTTCCCGGGGCTTTGCCGAGCCGAAACTGCGCGTCGGCAATCTGGAACTGGATCTGAATGGCAAAAATGTTACCGTCGATGGCGCAGCATTGCACCTGACAGGTAAGGAATACGCCATTCTGGAGCTTCTGGTGATCCGCAAAGGGTCCGTCCTGACCAAGGACGCGTTCCTCAATCACCTTTATGGCGGCATTGATGAACCGGAAATGAAGATCATTGACGTCTTCATCTGCAAGCTACGCCGGAAACTGCAGAATGTCGGTGCGGGCAACCTGATCGCCACCGTCTGGGGACGTGGCTACATCCTCCGGGAAGACGATGTCGCAGAGACGGCTGCGCTCGCCAGCCTGCCTCCAGCAGTCACCGCACCCATCGTCGAAGCAGTCGTCTGATCTTTTGAGATCAGACGACTAGCCTGACACGCATAACGGGTGATGTCAGGCGCTTTCAGACATGAGCAGTGGCGCGAATGATATCGCAGACATGATCAACCACTTCATGCACGAGCGCCTCGTCTTCTGCTTCTACCATAACGCGAATCAGCGGTTCCGTTCCGCTGGCGCGCAGAACAAGACGGCCACTCCCGGCCAGGCGTTCATCAGCCCAGGCCTTTGCAGCAGCAAGGTCTGGACTGCCCATCGGGCTGGCTCCTGAATAACGGACGTTTTTCAGAAGTTGCGGATACGGCGTGAAGAAACGGCAGATTTCACTGGCCGATCGCTTGGTTTCCACAGACACGGCCAGAACCTGCAAGGCGGCGATCAGACCGTCTCCTGTCGTGGCATAATCCGACAAAACCATATGTCCGGACTGCTCACCTCCGAGATTGGCCCCAATCTCGCGCATCCGCTCCACGACATACCGATCACCAACCGATGTCCGCTGAAGCTCAAGCCCTTTTTCCGCCAGAGCTTTTTCCAGCCCCATATTGGACATCACGGTCGTAACCACAGTGTTGCCGCGCAACCGTTCATGTTGCTTCCAGAAGGAAGCGATCAAACCGATGATCTGGTCTCCATCAACGAGATCACCATTTTCATCTGCGATCAGAACCCGGTCCGCATCGCCATCCAGGGCAATGCCGAAATCCGCACCATGTTCCCGCACCGCCGCGCACAGGGTTTCCGGATGGGTCGATCCCACACCGTCATTGATGTTCAGCCCATCCGGCTCACAACCGATCTTGATGACCTCTGCCCCCAACTCCCACAATGCTTTGGGTGCCACGCGGTAAGCTGAGCCATTGGCACAATCAATGACGATCTTCAGGCCATCCAGACGCAACCCTCGTGGGAACGACGCCTTTGCGTTCTCGATGTAACGACCAGCCGCATCCGTCAGGCGGGAAGCGCGTCCAATCCGTTCCGGAGAGGCCAGTCGGGCAGAAAGATCCTGAGCCATCAGGTCTTCGATTTCGCCTTCAACTTCGTCCGAAAGTTTGAAACCATCCGGCCCGAAAAGCTTGATCCCATTATCCGTAAAAGGATTGTGGGACGCTGAGACCATGACCCCAAGATCGGCCCGGAGAGAACGGGTCAGCATGGCGATGGCAGGCGTGGGCAGCGGACCAACCAGGATGACGTCCATCCCTGCCGACAGGAAACCCGCAACCAGAGCACATTCCAGCATATAACCGGAAAGGCGCGTATCCTTGCCCAGAACGACGCTGTGTCGGCGGTTCTGACTCCGCATGAAATACAGACCGGCCGCCTGCCCCAGTCTCTGCGCGATTTCAACCGTCATGGGCACGGTATTCGCCGTTCCCCGGATGCCATCAGTACCGAACAGAGACCTCTTGGTGGCCATAATGAAAAATCCTGCCTGTCTGCCAGAAATAAAAAAGGCGCGGCACCGGGGATAATTTCCTCGATGACGCGCCCGTTGGTGCGATTGGTTGCCTGATTAACCCGCTTGAGGCGCCGGATCAAACGCGCCAGGACGTGTGGTCGGAACGGATGCACGACGGTTATCAGGCACCTGTTCGTCATCCGCAGTCCGCTCGATGGCCTCACCGCGCATGATACGGCCAACATCGTCACCCGTCAGTGTTTCATATTCCAGCAACGCTGCGGTCAAACGATGCAGATCATCAAGGCGCGTCGTCAGCAGATCATGGGCCTGTTTGTAGGCCGTATCGATCAGAGCTTTGACTTCCTTGTCGATCTCTCGCGCGGTTTCTTCGGAAATATTCTTGTTCTGCGTCACAGAATGACCAAGGAACACTTCCTGACCGTTATCGCCATAGGCGATCATACCCAGCGTGTCGCTCATGCCCCATTCGGTCACCATGCGCCGTGCGAGATCTGTCGCACTCTTGATGTCGCCCGATGCACCGGCACTGACTTCCTCGCGTCCGAAGATGATTTCTTCGGCAACGCGGCCACCCATGGCAATGACCAGACGGGCCAAGCACCATTTGCGGCTGTAGGAAATGTTATCCTTCTCCGGCAAGGTCATGACCAGACCCAGCGCACGACCACGCGGCACGATCGTCGCCTTGTGGATCGGATCACTGCCCGGGGTAAAGATCGCACAAATGGCGTGGCCAGCTTCGTGATATGCCGTCGAGCGCTTTTCGTCTTCGGTCATGACCATGGAGCGGCGCTCCGCCCCCATCATGACCTTGTCTTTGGCTTCCTCGAACTGTGCCATACCCACGGTCCGGCGTCCCTGACGGGCAGCCATCAAGGCCCCTTCGTTCACGAGATTGGACAGATCCGCACCCGAGAATCCCGGCGTTCCCCGAGCAATCACCTTCGGGTCCACGTCCGAAGACAGGGGCACTTTCTTCATGTGAACGCGCAGGATCTTTTCACGACCGGCCACATCGGGGTTCGGCACCACGACCTGACGGTCGAAACGACCCGGACGCAGCAGAGCCGGGTCCAGAACATCCGGACGGTTCGTCGCGGCAATCAGGATAACACCTTCATTGCTCTCGAAACCGTCCATCTCAACCAGCATCTGGTTCAGAGTCTGCTCACGCTCGTCGTTACCGCCCCCAAGGCCAGCACCACGATGGCGGCCCACGGCGTCGATTTCGTCGATAAAGATGATGCAGGGTGCGGACTTCTTGCCCTGTTCGAACATGTCACGCACACGCGATGCACCGACACCGACGAACATTTCCACAAAGTCCGAACCGGAAATCGTGAAGAACGGGACGTTGGCTTCGCCCGCAATGGCGCGCGCCAGCAGCGTCTTACCCGTACCCGGAGGGCCGACCAGCAACGCCCCCTTGGGGATCTTGCCGCCCAGACGGGTGAATTTCTGCGGGTCACGCAGGAACTCGACAATTTCCTGAAGCTCAGATTTTGCTTCATCGATGCCGGCCACGTCTTCAAACGTCACACGACCGGTCTTTTCCGTCAGCAGCTTGGCACGGGATTTGCCAAAGCCCATGGCCCGGCCACCACCGCCCTGCATCTGGCGGAAAACCATGAAGCACAGACCCACCAGCAGCAGAACCGGCAGGTAAGCGCTGGCATAACGCAGAATCGGGCTTTCTCCGCTGTCCATCGGCTTGGCGGTCACTTCGACGCCAGCAGAAGTCAGACGGCCCGGAAGGCTCGGATCGAGTGGGGCATAGGTCTCGAAAGACGTGCCGTTCGTCAGGGTTCCGGAGACATTCTGCTCCTGAATCACAACCGAACGGACCTGATGCTGGTCCACATCGTGAATGAAATCGGAATAGGCGATCTGCTGGGCTGCATGCTGTCCGCCACCGGGCTGGAAGGCTGTCAGCACTGCCATTCCGACCACGATGATGACCGCCCAGATCGCGACGTTACGGCCTAAATTGTTCATCTCGCTCTCTGTCGTCCTTCAGACTGTTCCGTCAGATGCAGTACGGGATCACCCCTCACAACTGGCCGACCGGTCACATTCTGCGTTGACTCCATAACATAAGCCTCCGCGTCCACGATCCTACCCCATCAAGGGCAGGAAAACGCATTTCTTGCGATTTTGAGGATCTTTTTATGTTGTGAGGTGATTTTCTCCCGTCACGGGAACCGCGACAGCCCAGACAAAATCGACCTCACCGGACATTTGCCCTATCCGTGGCCACAGGATCAGCCGACCCTGGTGCCACACACCCGGAAGGCAGCGGGCAGCGGCATAGGGAATACCCAACCTGCGCAGATCCAGTCCGTGCACGGCGTCACCCAAAGGTCCGATCACACTGTCTGCCGGAATATCATGCGTCAGAAGACGCCAGCGTCCGTCCCATACACTGCCCTCCCGTGCCACAACCGGGGCTGCAAGAGCGCGTTCCTCTCGAACGAGGATCACGCCGCTACCAAAACGCCCGGCCGGTTGAATCTGAACGCCAGACAGCGTGCCGCATTCTTTTTCCAGCAACAGCCGCACGGCCTCTCTCGCAGGACGGTACGCACGCCCTGAAACGAGCCGGATCAAAGCGGACAGGATCTCTTCATCCATCCCGGACTCTGCCAGAAAAACCCACCCTTCGGGATGCCAGACGGCATGGGATGCAAGATTTTCGGCCAGTACCGCCTCACGACTCCGGTTTTCCTGCTGGGCCGTCAGATGAAGCGTCTGGATATCGCGCCTTTGCTCAGGCGTCAGATCCTGCCGCCACCGCACCCGCTCGAACCGCCTGTTGGCGTTCGATGGATCTTCAATCCATGGCAGATTCGCGGTTTTCAAAGTCAGTCTCAGGCGCGATGGGTCGAGCGTTAAAAGCGGACGTAACGCCCGGATACGCCCCCTCACGGCACTGATCTGAATGCCACCCAGCCCCAGAGGTCCGCTCGCGCGCAGGCTGCGCATCCACACGGTTTCATCCTGATCGCCCGCATGATGCGCCACAAGAAGATCCAGACACCCCGTTGCAACGCAGGCCGCCTCCAGCGCCTCGAACCGTGCCTCGCGCGCCCGTTCCTGCAACCGCCCTTTCGGAAACGGCGCAAGTGTCAGGAGGCGGGCGGGTACACCCATGACGGCAAGCCGTTCAACCGTCAGCCGTGCTTCGGCAGCCGATTCAGGCCGCAGGGCATGATCAACCACGAAAGCCACGACATTGCGTCGCCAGCGCCGCGCCAGAAACGCGAGCGCCATGGAGTCGGCGCCCCCCGAAACGGCAAGGCCGACTGGCGCATCCGGGATATCAGGTGGCCAAGGGCCGAGACCTGACATCAGGTCCTGAAATTCGTATTCCCCGACTGGATGGTCGGGTCCTGCTTCCAACAACGCGGGGTTCAGTGACAGGCCGCACGGCTCCGGAATGTCGTTTCGGCGCTCTTCACCCGCGGCGCGGGGGCTGGGAATTCCGATTTCAGTTTATCAAGAGCCTGACACGCCGAGTTCTTGTCACCGAGCGCCAGCATCGAAGCAGCCACACCCAATAGGGAATCCTGCGCCTTCTGGGACTTCGGAGCCTTCGTATAGGCGTCATAATAAGCGACCGCAGACTGACGATACTGCTTCTGCCCCGCCAGAGACTGCGCCAGAAGAAACTGGGCATCAACCTTACCAGACACGCTGTGCGCGGTTTTCACGGCAAAACGCGCATTGCTCTCCGCATCCGTATAGTTCCCGGATCTAAGAGACGCATTCCCAACCTTCAACGCATCCAGAGCGGTTTTCGGCTGCTCGGCGGCGTCCGGAGTAGCAGCGGAGGCTTTGTCTTCGACTGCCGCCGGAGTTTTAGCTGGAGCAGGTGTCGAAGCCCCGCCTCCGCCATTTTGGGAAGCAAACTGCATGTCCGAAATCTGCTTGGACACATTGGCCTGATTGTCGCGGACGGAGTTGCTGAGCTGATCCAGTTCGCCACGCATCTGACGGTTCTGTTCTTCCAGAGCTGAAACGCGTTCCAGAAGCTGGGCCGTCAGGTTGCCATCGCCCGCCGAAACCGGAGCCGCTGCCGTCGCACTGGGGGCACTCAGGCCGCCGCCATTCTGAACCTGTGAGAGCTGCTGGCGCAGGGAGGCAATTTGATCCTGCAAAGCAATCGCTTCGCGTGAGGAAATTTCCCCGCTATCCAGCGCATTCTGTGCCACGGCCGGGAGGACAGGCGAAAGGACAGAAAAAGCCGTGCCCAGAAAGACGGCACGCAGGGAACGGGACAGCACCATAACGGATCTCCTGAGACAAATTCGCACTCACGGGCACGCAGGAAGGTCATACGTGCAACATGCGCCCAGTCATAAAACAGAAACGGCCGGGGGATAATCCCCCGGCCGTTCATCATCCCAGTCCGTCAGGCCTGAAACGTCGATTCAGCGAACAGACGTGATGGCGTTACGGTTCTGTGCCCAGGCCTGCTCGTCGTCGCCATCAGCGGTCGGACGATCCTTGCCGTAGGAGATCGTGGTGATGCGCGAAGCGCTCACGCCCTTGGCGACCAGATAGTCGCGGGCTGCGTTTGCACGACGCTGGCCGAGAGCAATGTTGTACTCTTCCGTGCCGCGGTCATCGCAGTTGCCAGCAACCTGGATGCTGACCTGCGGGTACTTGGCCAGCCATGCAGCCTGCTTGTCCAGCGTAGCGCGGGCTTCTTCAGAGAGCTGGGACTGGTTCAGCTCGTAGAAGACGCGGTCGCCGACATTGGCAACCAGATCGGCTTCGCTGCCGGGCGTCGGGCCAGCTTCCTGAGCGACGGTGCCTGCGCCATTGCTGTCACCCTTGTTGGTGTTGCCGTTGGAACAGGCTGCGAGAACAAGCGCCAGACCAAGCGCGCCAAATACCTTGAACTTCATGTGTCTCAATCCTGAGAACGGCCCCACAGCGGGAACCGAATGCGGAAAATGCCGCGTTATTCCGGACCACCTCTTTCCTGTTTGGAACAGACAGGAATCGGCTCCGATCCCTGCATGCCAACCTTGAAAATCAGTGGCCATAAGCGCCCATACTCATGACTCGAATCACCGGTCAAGTGCCGTGTTAACGCTGGTTAAATGTGAAAAGTTCGATACATAATCGGAACCAGAAATTTCGACATAAATGTCACAGCTATTCTGAAGAATGTGGCAGAATTCTGCCATATCATCGAAACCAGCATGCTTTCACGCTCCTGAAACATGCACTGCCTGCGTAGCTGCCCAGCGTTACAGTCGTAGCATGAGGAGGGGGGAATACCACCTCTGTCATCCTGACGAGTCCGTCAGCAGCGAAAATCTCGACCGAACTCCGGTCCACAATAACTCTCAGACGCACAACTCCATCCTGCGAAGAAAGGGGCGCCACATGCCGCGTCGTAAAGGTCGCGTCCGGTACCGAAACCCCTGACCGACTGCGGTCTACAACCAGTTCCCGACGTGTGGGATCGTAGAGGATCTCGGTGCCAAACATGCCATCCTCCGTCGCCGCCACAGTCAGCACCGCCACGTCTCCGTCAGGCTCAATAATCAGTTGGAGTTCAAGCACCGCATCCGCGAAATCTGCACAGTCCGCAACGCTATCTGGCAGCTTCCAAGGCGTTCCCATTTTCGGGCGGATGTCGCTGGCCACAAAAACCTCAACCGGAGCGCCAAGACTGACGGGGTTTTGCTTCATCAAAAGTATGCCATCCTCCTGACGGGCAAGGGACAGATACGCCGGAAGCGTCATCTGGCCGCGCCATGGGGCGGTCGGCGTCTGGTTGGCGTAGTTCCAGTTGCCCATCCAGCCGATACTGACGGGCGTGGGCGTTCCGGCAAAACAGACAATCGCATAATTGTCCGGCCCGTAATCCATCCAACGATACTGCCAGGGATCATCTGTGGCCGTTGACTGCTCTGCGGGCGTGAAGATCGTGCCGTCGAAATCTCCGACGTAATAGAACGTCCCAGATCCACCGGTCAGACCACCGGGATTGACGCTGACGATCATCACCCAGCCGGAAGCCCCGGCCTCCCCCTCAATCGGGAGCCGCGCCAGAACCGGCACTTCCCACAACATGTCCGGCGTATGATAACCGGGCGGACGGAAGTCACTGAGGAACTCCCAGTGCAGAAAATCTGTGGAACGGAAGAGTTTAACCACCTGCTGTTCGGCCTCGACCGCCGTCAGCACCCAGTATCCACCCTCTTCATACCAGCACAATGCCGGGTCCCGAAAATTCCGGGATACCGGATCAAGCGTCAGAACCGGATTGTGAACGTAGCGCGTCCAGATCGCGCCACGATCCAGACTGACCGCAACCGAAACCGCCTGTGTGCCGTCTTCCTGCTCGCCCGGCATGTCGCGGAATACGCTGGTGTAGAGCGCCAGAAGCGGAGGATTTCCGTCTGTTCCCAGACTGCTGCGATTGTCTCGGTCATAAATCACCGTGCCGGAATAGATCTGCTCCTGCGGTGTGGACGGCAGCGCAATCGGTTGCTCTTCCCAATGCAGCAGATCACGGCTGGTGGCATGACCCCAGGAAATATAGCCCATGACGGGCTCGACAGGATTGTGCTGATAAAAGAGGTGATACACGCCATCAATCAGGATCGGCCCGTTCGGATCATTCATCCAGTTCCGGGCCGGGGCATAATGCAGCAGCGGACGCCACTGCCGTGTCTCCTGAAGGGACATGGGGAATTCTCCTGTTCAAGCAGTCTTTGCGACGCCCTACAGGAAAAAGGGTTCCCCACCCTTTTGCAAATCCGCGCCCCGAACCGGAAGCGCGGAACACAGCCTCAGCCGTTGCGCGGTGACCAGGCCGGGTCGGACGCCCCCGTCGAGGTCCGGATCGGACGCTCGTTAAAGCCCGTAATGTCGATCGTCCCGATCCCCGATGCAAAGCCCGCACCGCCCGCACCGGCTGCGCTCTGGCGGCAGAACGCCAGCACACGGCCATTGGGGCAGAAGGTCGCGCTATCAACGGTAAAGCCCTGCGTCAGGATGCGTTCACCGCTGCCATCCGGGTTCATCACACCGAGCGAGAAGCCGCCGCCGCCGATGCGCGTAAAGGCGATCAGGTCTCCACGCGGGGACCAGACCGGTGAACCATACTGGCCGGTGCCATAGGAAATCCGCTTGGCCGGACCACCCGACGCACTCATGATATAAAGCTGCGGGCTGCCACCGCGATCCGAGTTGAACACGATCTGACTGCCATCCGGGCTGAAGCACGGGCTGGTGTCGATTGCGCCATTGGAATTGGTAATCTGACGCTTTGCAAGCGAGGCCAGATCTACAATGAAAATATCCGACCCGCTGCCACGCGTAGCGGACAGCACGACGGAACCGCCGGTCGGCGAAAAGCGCGGGGCAAAGGAAATGCCCGCGAACTCACCCAGAATCTGCTGACGACCGGATGCCAGATCGAACAGATACACGCGCGGACGGTTGTTGGCATAGGACATGAACGCAATCTGGTCGCGCACCGGGTTGAAGCGCGGCGTCAGCGTCAGCCATTCGCCGTTCGTCAGCATCCGTTCGTTCGCACCGTCCTGATCCATCAGGGCCAGACGCGTGATCTGATGATGACGCGGGCCGGTGCGGGCGATATAGGCGATACGGGTATCGAAATAGCCCTTCTCGCCCAACATCCGCTCATAAATCACATCTGCGATGATATGCGCGATGCGGCGCCAGTTGGACGTCGAAGCCGTGTAGGCCGTGCCCTGAAGCTGCTGGCCGGACAGCACGTTCCACAGACGCATCTCAACGCGCACACTGCCCGAACCGATCGCCTGTCCAGACACAGCCGCACGGGCTCCCTGTGCCTTAAGCGCACTGAAATCGGGCGTAGAGCCGGGCGGCAGGTCACCACTCATGACCTTGAACAGGCCGGTGCCGTTCAGGTCGGACGTGATCACACCGGAAATCTGTCCACCCAGACCCGCCCCGAAATTCGGGATGACGATGGGGATCGGCTCCTGACGGGCCTGATCGACGGTAATTTCAGCTTCGCCGGGGCCAGAAGCCCCAGCAGACTGCGCAAAAGCCGCCAGAGGCGTCGCCAGGAGACCACCAGCAGCAGTGGCTCCCAGAACGGAGCGGCGCGAAAACAGCGCGCTCAGGGCCTCGGCGTCGGTATCGGGAATGAAGGACATGAGACTTCCTCGTGGATTACGGCCTGAAGACAAAACGCAACTCATGCGTCTGACCAAGCATCTTGGAGGGAATGGGCAGATGGGCACAGGTGGGGCTCAGCACCGCATCCCGCGCCCGCTCCGCCAGAACGCGGTAAGACGGGTCGGAAGCCATTTTCGCAGCCGTATCAGGCGCAAATTTGACAATCCGCGCCTCACCGGTCGCATCGACGGTCACGACCATATGCGCAACAAAGCTCGCATAGTTCCGTGCCTCGGTATCTTCGGTGTAGCAACGGCGCACAGAACCACCGATGGCTTTCTGATCCGCCATGGACAGCGACTTGGTAATATCACCATTCGGCACACCCCCCCCGTTCGGCGCACCACCCTGGGGCGGATTGGCCTTTGCGGTCGGCGCATGGGTCTGCTTCTGGTCGGCGCGGAAATTATCCAGCGTCGCCAGCAGCGAATGACTGTCCGCTTCCGTTTTCTTGGCCGCGTTCGGCTGCGTCATATGCGAAAATTTCGGCATATCCGGCAGCTTGTCGGCTTTCTGTGTCTGCGGGCTCGGCGGCGCAACCATCGTCGATTTCGACGGCGGTGACGGCGTAGGTGGTGATGCCGGCACAGGCTGCGGGGACTCATCCGTCATTTTCGGCGGAAGCTTGATGTCCGGCAGCTTTTGCGGCGGCGTCTCCGGCGGAGGCGGCACAGGCTGGGGCGGCGGAGGCGGCGGAGGCGGTTCTTCCGTCGGCGCTTTCAGAGGGGGCGTCGGAGACGGAGGGGCCTCGTTCTTCACAGGTGCGGGAGCCGGAGCGGGCGCAGGAGCCGGATGATCGGCCTTGACCGGATGGGTCGGCGGGCCAGCCTGCTCGAACTCCATCTGCACCGTGGGTGGTTCAGGCGGTTCGGGTGGTTTTTCCGGTGGGATTTGAACAATCAGATACGCGATCAGCCCCAGATGAATGGCAACTGATCCGTAAAGCGCATGACGAAAGCGCCTGTTGTCAGAGCGGCGTGGACGGACCACGGCAGGCGCCTCTTACTGGCCGCTCTGGGGCTGCTGCGCGAGAAGCGCAACATGCGTGAAACCGCCCGACGTGATCTGGCCCATGACCTGCATCACCTGTCCGTAGTCGATATGAGCATCAGCACGAACAAAGATGCGATGGGTCGGATCGTTCTGCGACTGCGCCTTGAGCTGCTCGATCAACTGGTCGGACGTCACCGGCTGGTCTCCCAGATACAGCGAGCCATCCGTTTTCAGAGAGACCGTGATCGGCTTGGAATCCGAATTGACCGGGCTGGCATCCGTCTTCGGCAGATCCACATTAACACCACTGGTCAGCATCGGCGCCGTCACCATGAAGATGATGAGCAGCACCAGCATGACGTCCACCAGTGGCGTGACGTTGATTTCCGAGGCGGGCCGACGCTTGCGGCGTCCGCCTCCTCCAGCCCGTCCTCCCGCAGACATCCCCATGGCTCAGGCCTTCCCGCCGGTCGTATCGTCCGCACGTTCCTCGGACTGACGCGACAGGATGGCAGCGAACTCAGTGCCGAAGGCTTCCATACGGTCCGTAAACTTCTCGAACGAGTTGCTCAGACCGTTATAGGCAATATAGGCCGGAATAGCCGTCACGAGACCAATGGCCGTTGCGAACAGGGCTTCGGAAATACCCGGCGCCACGACGGAAAGGTTCGTGTTGTGCATCTGCGCGATGGACGCGAAGGAGTGCATGATGCCCCAGACCGTTCCGAACAGACCAACGAACGGCGCCACAGGACCGATCGTCGCCAGGAAGATCAGACGGCGCGTCAGACGGTCATTCTCACGCATGATGGTGATGTCGATGGCGCGGTCCACGCGCTCGCGTACGCCACCTCGCGACAGATCGATGCCACCGATGCGGGCGGAACGGCGCCACTCGCCCATGGCTGCGCCGAATACGGCCGCCATCGGATGGGTGGGGCGCGCACCGTCGGATTCGTAAAGATCGTCGAGCGATCCGCCCGACCAGAAACGGTCCTCGAATTCCGTCGCCTCGCGGTTGACGCGACGGATGAGAATGATTTTTTCCGCAATGATCGCCCATACGCCAGCGCTGCACAGCAGCAGACCCAGCATCACCAGCTTTACAACGATGGAGGCGTGCAGGAACAGGTCCAGAGGCGAAAGACCGGTCGCACCGACCGCCCCAAGCGCACTCGAACTTACCTCATGATCCACTGTTCTCTCCTGTACAGATCCTGTCCCTTGCGGGTCAGGACTCTCCATTGCACTTCACGCGGAAACAGGAAAGTGGGTCAGACCTCTCCTGCCTCCAGTTTTCTCACTGCATCACGCCAGCGAGGCGGAATTTTGGCAGGTTTCATGTCAACGGCACTCAGACAGGCCAGTTCCACGTCGATAACCGTAGCGGTTTCGCCACCTCCGGAATAATTCCGGACGGTCTGACAAAGTTTGAGCCGCGTCGGGGTCATGGCGTCCAGCGCCGTCTCGATTTCCATTTCATCATCGAGTCGGAGCGGCGAGCGGTACCGGATCGCAGCCTGACGTACGACGAAGACCAATCCAAAATCGTTCAGAAGCTCCGTCACGGACGCATCCGCATCGCGCATCGCCTCGCTCCGTGCCCGCTCGGCAAAACCGAGATAGCGCGCGTGATAGACAATGCCGCCTGCGTCGGTGTCTTCGTAATAAACCCGGAACCTGATCTTGTGCGTGGCCATACTGTCTCTCCAGTCATGGTGCGCCCATCCCCCGAACCGCGTTCAGGATCATTCAGGGCGCGGAATCGTCCTGCTCCAGCGTGGAAAGCAGGTCCACCTGGCTCGCTGGCGGCGTAAGACCGAGATGACGCCATCCTGCCTCACCCAGCATCCGCCCGCGCGCCGTTCTCAGAACGAGCCCTTCCTGAATGAGATAAGGCTCGATCACGTCTTCCAGCGTATCGCGTGCTTCGGCAAGCCCTGCCGCCAGTGTTTCCACACCGACCGGGCCACCGTGATGATGCTCGGCAATCCGCTTCAGATAGCGCCGATCCATCGCATCCAGCCCGCGCCCGTCAACCTCAAGCCGCCCCAAGGCCGCATCAGCCAGCGCACGATCCACAACGGCCCGTTTCGAGACGAGCGCAAAATCCCGCACGCGGCGCAATAGACGCCCGGCAATTCGAGGCGTACCGCGCGAACGACGCGCAATTTCTTCAGCACCATCGTCCGTCAGGCGCATCCCGAGCTTCACAGCCCCACGGGAGACGATCGCCCGCAGTTCTTCCGGCGTATAAAATACCAGCCGCAGCGGAATCCCGAACCGGTCCCGCAGAGGGGTCGCCAGCAATCCCGCCCGTGTGGTCGCGGCCACAAGCGTGAACGGCGCCAGATCAATCCGCACAGAGCGCGCGGCAGGCCCCTCGCCAATAATCAGATCGAGCTGAAAATCCTCCATCGCCGGGTAGAGGACTTCCTCAATCGCGGGCTGAAGACGATGGATTTCGTCAATAAACAGCTCATCCCGCGGCTGGAGATTCGTCAAAATCGCCGCCAGATCGCCCGCACGCTGGATGACCGGCCCGGACGTTGCCCGGAAACCCACGCCCAGTTCCCGCGCGACGATCTGCGCCAGCGTCGTCTTGCCCAGACCCGGCGGTCCGTGCAGCAGAACATGATCCAGCGCCTCGCCGCGAGCCCGCGCGGCCTCGATGAAAATCGCGAGGTTCTCGCGGCTGGCTTTCTGGCCCGTAAAGTCCGCAAGCGTTTCAGGACGCAAACCGCCCTCGCCCGTATCCTCAGGCTGACGGGCCGGATCGGTTTCGCGATAGGTGTCACTCATCGCGCAAGGTCCTTCAGGCTCAGACGGATTGCCAAATCCAACGTTGCATTCTCGTTCTCGGCCAGAACCTTGCTTAGAACCGGCCATGCCTCAGCCCGTCGGAAGCCAAGCCCCGCAAGCGCCAGCAGTGCATCATTCTCAACACTCGGCCCGGAGACGATCCCCGGCGCAGACACAGTCCCGCCGCGACCCGGCATTTTCGCAACCTTGTTGCGAAGCTCACTCAAAATCCGATCCGCCAGACGCGGCCCGACACCCGCAGCCCGCGTCAGCGAACCTTTGTCCTCGGCATTGATCGCCAGCAGAAGCTCGCCCGGACTGTTGGCCGACAGGATCGCCAGCGCCACTTTCGCGCCCACGCCTTGCACGGTCGTCAGCAGACGGAACCAGTCCCGCTCATCCGTCGTCGCAAAACCGAACAACTGGATCGCATCCTCGCGCACGATCGTCTCGATCAGTACGCGCGCCACGGATGGCGGCTGGGGCAGTGCCGCCAGCGTGCGGGTCGAGGCCGACACCACATAGCCCACGCCATTGACATCCACGATGCAACGTTCGCCCTCGATCTGCCCGACAAGTCCGGTGAGCTGTCCAATCATGCCATGCGCTTCCCGGCCACGACATGCGCCGCACTGGCCCGGTGATGGGCATGACAGATCGCAACGGCCAGCGCATCGGACGCATCGGCCTTGCGAATTTCCGCGCCCGGCAACAGCCGCTTCACCATCATCGTCACCTGTTCTTTGGTGGCAGACCCGGTTCCGACCACGGATTTCTTCACCGTCATCGCACCATATTCCGCAACCGGCAGCCCTTCATAGGCCGGCGTCAGCAAAGCAACACCACGTGCATAACCGAGTTTGAGCGTCGAAGAGCCGTTACGGTTGACGTAGGTTTCCTCAACGGCAGTTTCGGCTGGCGCATATTCGCGGATCAGCTTTCTCAGCGCCCCATGCAGCTCGCAAAGGCGCAGCGGCACGGATTCGGACCCATCGGTCCCGATGACACCCGACGCCACATGCTTCAGGTGATTGCCATCCACGTCGATGATGCCCCAGCCCATGAAACGCAGGCCGGGGTCAATGCCCATCAGGCGGATCAAGCAGCCAGCGCCTCGGCCACGTCGTCAGGAATGTCGAAGTTCGCGTAGACGGCCTGAACGTCGTCATTGTCTTCCAGAACGTCGATCAGCTTCATGACCGACCGCGCCTTGTCCTCATCCAGCGTCACGCTGTTTTCCGGACGCCAGTCGAGCTTGGACGACTTCGGCTCGCCAAAACGGCTTTCAAGCGCATCGCGGACAGCGAAGAAGTTTTCCATCTCGCAGGTGACTTCATGACCGTCTTCGGTGGTCACGGCATTGTCCGCACCGGCCTCGATCGCGGCTTCCAGCATGTCGTCTTCGGACGCCACATCCAGCGGATAGTTGATGACGCCTAGGCGCTGGAACATGAACGAAACCGAGTTCGTCTCACCCATCGACCCGCCATGCTTGGAGAAGGCTGCGCGCACTTCGCCCGCCGTGCGGTTGCGGTTATCCGTCAGGCCTTCAACGATGATCGCAACGCCAGCCGGACCATAACCTTCGTAACGGACTGCGACGTAATCGTCGCCACCCGCCGTGCCGGATGCCTTCTTGATAGCGCGCTCGACATTGTCCTTGGGCATGTTGACTTCGCGCGCCATGGACAGCGCCGCACGCAGACGCGGATTGGACGCGGCTTCGGGCAGACCCGAGCGCACCGCAACCGTAATTTCACGCAGGACCTTGGCGAACTGCTTGGCCCGCTTGGCATCCTGCGCACCTTTGCGGTGCATGATGTTCTTGAACTGTGAATGACCGGCCATCGGTCGCTCCTTCCTCTATCGTCGTGTCAGAGGCTCAGACGAGCCTGCCATGACAGTGTTTGAACTTCAGACCCGATCCACACGGGCACAGGGCATTGCGCGGCGTCTCGGCATTCCAGCGCTGAAGCGTCTCGGCATCAGGCTCCTGCCCTGCCGAAACAGGCTGCGGACGCGGCGTGAACGGCATTGCAGGCGAGAAAGACGCCACCGGACCCGGTGCTGGAATTTCCGAACCCGTTGTACCCTGCGCGAACAGCCCCGCAGGTTCCTCGGACGGACCTGACGTCTCGGTATTGATGACCGGGAACGGCGGCGGCTCGGAGACAGCCTGAATGCGGCACATCGTCTCCGTTACGCGAACCCGCATGTCATCCAGCATCGCCGTGAACATCTGGAAGGCTTCCTGCTTGTACTCGTTCAGCGGATCGCGCTGACCATACGCCCGCAGACCAATACCCTGACGAAGCTGGTCCAGCCCGTGCAAATGCTCTTTCTAGACCGCATCGAAGGTCGTCAACACGACCTGCTTTTCGATCAGACGCATCAGTTCGGGGCCCATATTGGCCGTCCGGGCCGCCTGTGCCTTTGCGGCTTCGGCCTGAATGCGCTCAATCACGCTTTCGGAATCCATGCCGTCTTCCTTCGCCCAGTCCGCGATCGGCAGATCCAGGTTCAGAATACGGGAGACCTCACGGGTCAGCCCTTCCGTATCCCACGCTTCAGCAAAGGATTTTTCGGGAATATGGGCATGGACCAGATCTTCGATCGTGTGTTCACGTAGCTCGGCGATCACACCCGAAAGGTCTTCCGTCGCCATGTATTCGCGGCGCTGGGCATAAACCTCCTTGCGCTGGTCATTCATGACGTCATCATATTTGAGCGTGTTCTTGCGCATGTCGAAATTGCGCGCTTCAACCCGCTTCTGCGCCTTTTCCAGAGCCTTGTTCAGCCACGGATGAACAATCGCCTCGCCTTCCTTCAGGCCCATCTTCTGCATCATCGCGCCCATGCGATCGCTGGCGAAAATGCGGATCAGATCGTCTTCAAGCGACAGGAAGAAGCGTGAATTGCCCGGATCGCCCTGACGGCCAGAACGGCCGCGCAACTGGTTGTCCACGCGGCGGCTTTCATGGCGTTCCGTGCCAATCACATACAGACCGCCTGCGTTATGAACTGCCTCGTGATGCTCCTCGACGCTTGCCCGGATGTCCTGCTCGACAGCCTCGCGCTGTGCCTCGTCTTCGACGTTCTCGATACTGGCCTTCACCAGCATCTCGATATTGCCGCCCAGTTTGATGTCGGTTCCGCGGCCCGCCATGTTGGTCGCAATCGTGATCGCACCCGGCGCACCCGCCTGCGCGACGATAATGGCTTCCTTTTCATGCTGACGGGCATTGAGCACGTTATGCGGAATGCCGCGCTGCGTGAGGATATGGGAGAGATATTCGCTCTTCTCAATGGACGTCGTGCCCACGAGAATAGGCTGACCCGTCTTGTGGATATCGCGGATCAAATCGGCCACGGCATTGAACTTTTCCGCCGCCGTCAGATAGACCTCGTCATCCGTGTCGATCCGCTGCACCGGCAGGTTCGTCGGAATTTCCACCACATCGAGATGATAGATTTCTGCGAACTCGTCGGCCTCGGTCATGGCCGTTCCGGTCATGCCCGACAGCTTCGGATAGAGACGGAAATAATTCTGGAACGTGATGGAAGCGAGCGTCTGGTTCTCCTGCTGGATCTCCACATGCTCCTTGGCTTCCAGCGCCTGATGCAGACCGTCCGAATAACGGCGCCCGTCCATCATACGACCGGTGAACTCGTCGATAATGACGACCTTGCCCTCACGCACGATGTAATCCACATCCCGCGTGAACAGCGTATGCGCCCGCAGGGACTGCTGGACGTGATGAACGACTGCCACGTTATGAATGTCGTACAGCCCGCCTTCCTGAAGCACCCCGGCCTGCGCCAGAAGTTCCTCGACGCGGTGCGAGCCTTCTTCGGTCAGCGTGACCGAACGCAGCTTCTCGTCCTTGTCGTAAACATCCGGCTCCTGAACGAGCTTCACGACCACATCATCGACAGAGCGATACAGGTCGGAGCTGTCATCCGCAGGACCGGAAATGATGAGCGGCGTCCGCGCCTCGTCGATCAGGATACTGTCCACTTCGTCCACGATCGCGTGGTTGAACGGACGCTGCACCATATCGGCGAGCGAATATTTCATATTGTCGCGCAGGTAGTCGAAACCGAACTCATTGTTCGTGCCGTAGGTGATGTCCGCCGCATAGGCATCGCGACGCTCACCGTCGGACAGGTTCGGGATGATCACACCCGTCGTCAGCCCAAGAAAGCTGTACAGAACGGACATTTCCTCGGCATCGCGTCGCGCAAGATAGTCGTTCACCGTGACGACATGCACACCCTTGCCGCTCAGCGCATTCAGATAGACCGCAAGTGTTGCAACGAGAGTTTTGCCTTCGCCGGTCCGCATTTCCGCGATCCGACCGCCATGCAAGACCATGCCGCCAATGAGCTGCACATCGAAATGACGCTTGCCCAGAACCCGGCGCGATGCTTCGCGGCAGACCGCAAAGGCTTGCGCCAGCAGGCCATCAAGGGTTTCGCCCTTCTCAAGCCGTTCCCTGAACTCGATTGTCTTGTGCCGGAGCTGTTCGTCAGAGAGCGCCTGGACCGCAGGCTCCAGTGCATTGATCTCGGGCACACGGCGCTGATACGCCTTGAGCGTGCGATCGTTGGCAGAACCGAAAAGGGCGCGGGCGAGGCGTGCGAACATGCTGAACCTTGAGATGCCG
>Ga0157363_1000500_pt1 | contig 30057 bp, 17 predicted proteins | sample AttsexASBM1_FD_111477 | JGI IMG/M metagenome (GOLD analysis project Ga0157363, IMG submission 111477) | Fungus gardens microbial communities from leaf cutter ant in Ribeirão Preto, State of São Paulo, Brazil - Atta sexdens ASBM1 | ecosystem: Host-associated > Fungi > Mycelium > Unclassified ... | reverse complement strand
TAATCGTTCGATGTAAAATCCACAGTAACATCTGAAAGAAGGAATATAATCCAGCACCAACAGCAAGGAATTATTCTTTACAGTTAGGTGTAGTGGGATCAAGCAAAGAAAAGATAAGAAATCCTTCTCTTGGTGGGAGATGATAAAGTCACTTCGCAGAGAAGAAAGAGAGGTGCCACCTCGCGGCGACGACGACTTCTCTCTTCCATCTCCTTGTTCGAAAGAAGACTTCCTCTTGCATCTTGGGAGAGAGAACTAACGGGGAATGCACAGATGTACACCTGAAGAAAAAGAACTCGATCCCGTGCACGCTTTCTAGGTCGCGCTTACTTTTCAAAGAGGCGCGCGTCGTCTTCTCGTCGAATTAATAAGAAGCAAGCGAAGATAAATGTCTATTTTTATGCCAATAACTGCGCTATTTCAGTAAAAATATCATTTATTTGAATCAACAATGGAATTAGAATTTATTTAAAACGAGTAAAGGCAAAAAGATATTTGACAAAGTAAATTTTTCTATTAATTCTCGTTTAATATCTAGAAATTAATAAGGAAGAAACGCACTCAGTTTCTAAGTTTTTCAAAAATTTCTATTTATACAACAATAATAAAATCCAATAATAACAAAAATTCTCAGAAAAGAAATAAATAAAATAAAAATTTTTGGTAACAGAGGAGTTACGAAAAAATTTCTCAAACACTATTATTCAAGGACAATGTCAAACTATAAATGTCTTTAATAAAATAAATATCTGTAATAAAATAAAATAAATAAATAAATCCTCTGTAAGGATTAATTAGCGTCGATTCATCCATAAATGAAAAGGTAAATCGGAACGTAGCGGGAAAAGCTGCAGGATTAGTCGGGAGTAGGACAATCGCGAGGAAAGGCAAAAGGATGGGATCTAGGAGAGGTCTTCTCCGGTGAACAGTCGCAAAGTTGTATCCCTACCTCGAACGTCGAGACGAGAGCAGGTGGGCTCTCGACGATCTGCTCGAGAGCAGCGAGAGAGTCCCGGTCTGCCGCCTCCTGTGCTCGCACCGGCCTCCGAGAGAGAGACTCGCGCGAGTTCGTTGGCCGACCGTCACCCGCGCGCCCGTTTTCCCGATCGCTCTCGCGTTACTGTTCTCCATCTGGGCGGACACCAGATTCTGGAGGCTGAGTCGGAAAAGGGCACCCGCACCTGTACGGTGCGGATGCGGTATAACTCGCCCCGTTCTCTTTCCTTCCTGTCGACCAGAGGAGAACTCGCATGGGCATCATGGGTTCCAGTCGAGAAATCGACCCGCGTCACCCAACCTGCCGGCAGGTGCTAACTCGCGCGTGACTCCGGTGTTAGCTTGGAATCATAGTCGCGCGCCCGCTCGCGCTGACCGGACGTGTTCGCCGAGCTGGTAAGAGTCAGTGGGAAATTGTATCACGTGATTGTAAAAATTTCGAGGAATTCTTCCGTTTTATCATTCACTACTGAAAATATTGGAAAATCATATCTGGAGATTTATCCAAAATAGAAGACCTTTTTTATGGATCTGTCTTGACAAATTAAATTCGTAAGACATCCCATTTTATAGAGTGCGAAGATAATCAGAAGTGATTAAAAATACCTGGGAAAGTTTTGGATATATTTAGAGGGATTAGTTTTGATATTTGTGATACTTCGAAAAATTTTGGATATTTATTTAAAGAGAGAAGAATAAGGAATAGCTATACATGTTTAAAAAAAATTAGACACCTGAGCAAACCAGTTTCAAGAATACTAAATTTTTCGCTTGAAAATTAAGAAAGGTTTGGAGTGGCGAGAAAATTTCTGACGGCAATTTTGAAGATTCTGAGACTCCTGTGCACTCGTCTAAAGTGCAAGATCAGCCGTTCGATCGACGCGGAGTGGAAGTACCGTTGTCTCTGATCGTTCTGAGGACTCGCGGATGAACGGCCTTGACGGCGCAAGCCTCGGCGAGTCTCGGTCTGATCCGAACTAGGACAGCGAAGTGTGTGCTCCAATAGATGGACGGAAAGATCGAGCGAAATTCTCGTTTCCTTCTGGAACAAAAAGAACTTCCTTGAACGGACCTGAGGCTTTTGATTTTGAGGCGTTACAGCAGCGACAAAATCCGGTTTTGCATGGGTGTATATGTAAGTGAACCGTAATCCACAAGTACCGTAATGTCGCGAGTTCTATTCTCCCGCGTTCTCTCAGTTCTCTTTGCATATATGACTTTTAGATAATGCATCTATTTAAATTTATATTTGTGTGTGTGTATCATTTACATTGATAGTTAAAAATAGTAAACTATTGGGTTGTTACCGGAAAGTTCGATGCTGATTTTGAAGGAAAATTGAAACGCAGAAGATTTAATTTTTAGTATACATTTATTAAATTATATAGGTTAGTCGGCACGAACTTTCCAGACAACCCAGTATAAAGGGTTGATTCCACGTTAATATCGAATCACTTTTCGACGAAGACTTGAAAGTTAGTAAAATCGGCTAGCTGTAACGGAGAACTGCGGTTTCTATCGTACAATCCGGTTTTGCGGGCAAATCAAATAGCTGCTACTTTTCACTCGTAATGAGACGTAAACGTTCATGCGTATAATAGAAAAATATACTTACGTATGTATTTCCGTGTCGAAGATCGAGGTAAAAGATTGTAGAATCGATATTCAAAATATTTATTGGCCGCGTATGACTGTTGGCTTCTTCTCGGATATAATATAATATAATAATAATTTAATCCTACATCATTGACATACTTATTCTCTCATAAATTCTGCCTAGCATATGGCAGTTTCCAATTTTTGTAATAAAATGATATAGAGAGTGTCACATATTAATATAACTCAAAGTATCACATTCAAAAGATTATAGAATTAACACAAAACGTGCGGCGATGAAATATAAAGTAAAATTGATGATTTTGCTGAAGTAACTAAAAATTTAGTTAGATACATATCGAAAAATAATTTTGTTGGATCATCAAAATAATTACGTAGATCATTCAAATTGGTTCCTGGAATCAAAACTTTTTTAGCATTTTTATCATACTTAATAGAGTTTCTTACATAATCATTTTGATAGTCCAACAAAATTATTTTAGCTATCTAAATTTTTAGACATTTCAGCAAAATTGTTCTTTCCACGTATGAGATGTAAAATGAACATTACATACTTTTTCTATAAATTTATAAATAATTAAACATAAAATAAATTTTTGTTTCCTATATTTGTTAATATAGATATTTTTATAATATGAATTTTATTTGTGGTTTCGCAATTACGTTCGATCGATTGGCACTTATATCATTCGTTCGTCGTGAATGAAGCATAGCAATATCGTATTGGCGAGTCGCGCAAGTCGACCTTGCGCGGGTCAGTTCCACGCATAAAACTTGGATCTTTCTCTGCGTGTCACCTTGAACATCGACTGTCCGCGAATACGCTTATGAAGATAAGAAAAATATTACGATGCAGCGGTTCATGGCCGATAACGAGACGAGGTTAAAACGATTTTAAAGCGCATTATCTACTACAATAGAAATACCGTACGTCAAGCGCGAATAAAAATATCGCGATTCATAAAATATAACGCAAAAGAGATTGATTTCTTAAATAAATTTAAAAATATTAAATATTTTTAGGAATTTATTAAGTTTAAACTTAAGTAAGGCGCTTTCCTATTTTATGTTTTTTTACATCTCTTATTACTTTTATACTTAAAAAATGACGATTCATTAATTTTTATTATTTTATATTAAATTTTATTTTTCTATTTGCAAAAGTTATCTTTTTAGATATTTTTGAGTTGTTTTCGGACAGTTAATTTTCAACAGTTTTTCTGTTGATTTTGATAATAAATAAAACTAAGAAAAGTTAAAAATCTACATTAAATTTATTTTCAAGTGAAATTAAAAGAAGGAAGATTTTGTTGACTTTCTCGAGGCCGATACATTTGACTTGATGCGTGTTTAAAATCATCGATCCGACAATAAAAATGTAATGTCTATAAATGTGCGGCTTTCTAATGTTTGCTCATGAATTCGCTTACTTCGATTTACGATATAAAAATGTGCGAAATAGGAGGGAGGAAGCTGCTTTGTTAGTCGGAAGCAAGATGCGTCGGACGTTACTCGTAATTACGAGCAATGAACTGATTATTAAAACAGTATGTTACCAGCAATTTGATGATTGACATCAAGCAGAAAAAATCCTCGCGTGATCATACATCAACGAGGAGTTCATTCCTATAATTATCATTTCGTTAAAAACTACAGACGCCACTTACAAGGCTAAATTCCATTAAATAAAAATGCGAATGTAAGTTCGCCTGTCGCACTATGTAGATTCATTTTTTTCTTCTTCATTTTTCGTCCTTCACCCGGTTGAGCGGAAAGCGTGTCGTTGGCGCGTATCGCAACGGGATACACGTTACGGGGAAAGGATATTTGCGTGGACGGGCATTTTTTCCGGGGTGGTGCCCATTCACGGACCAGTGACATCGCATTGTCGCAGCTATTTGTCATTTCTCTCTACATCACGATACATTTTCATACCTCCTAAAAACCTCCTAAAAATCTGAGATGCCACCCAGGCTCACGCAATACCCTGATCAAGAAGTCAATAAGAATGCAGCAGACTGTGAAATCACAGTTGCGTTTTCTCCTGTCAATTTTGACGAGAGTAAGAAATGTGTATATTTTTTTCTCTAATAAAAAAAAATCTAAATTAAGAAAAAAGGTTTTTTTAAAAGGAAAAAAAAGTGATCAATTTAAATATAAGTTGACGATTGGTAAGATAGTGAGATTGATCTGTATTTAGACACGAGGATGGTACGGAGAGATCTCGGCGCGAATTTCTCCTCTCGACCGGCACAGAAATTAGAGTACGTGTGGTCATCATTTAAATATCACTTTCCCGCGTGGCCGAGCGACATAAAATTTATCACTTTTATTGCTTTACAGAAACTATATCTCTTACACGATCATGAGCCTTCTTTCGCTTCCTTCTTTCACGCGACTCAATTACGCCATAGGTTAAGCACAAATTCGCGTACGAATTTGCATAACAATGTCGATACGACGTACAAACGCATTTCCGCAACGTTAAGACACTTGGTAGAGCAAGAACTAATCTGTTGATCACTATCATATTTTTTCTCTGTTTAATATCTTACGAAACGAAAGAGAGAGAGAAATATTTCATAACATGTCTTTTAAATGGATTTTATTTACATATTTACATTTTTAATTTAATAAATTTTCATTTAAATATTAATTAATCAATAATAATGAACAAACAACAATTAAATAGTTAAAAAAAAATTCGTATGAACTTATCTAATAAATCGATGATTTTACAATACATTTATCGAATGACGACGAATAAATAAATTTTATTTATTTCACACAAAAGGATATTTGAAAACATATCCTAGAAAAGAACTCTTTTTTTGGTTGAATATAACATTTCGTCAGAAACACTTGATCAGTTGTATTAATTCGGTTTCGATAAAACGAGAACGATTGAGAAGTGGCGGCCGTACGTGGAATTACGTAGAAAGAGAGTTACAAACCCGGTAGTTTACGGTGTATAGTCTAATCAGCGAGTCAGCGGGTTACTGGTCTATAAAACGTAAAATAATTTGTAGCGCAGTTTAAAGGACTACATATAAATAGTATATAAATTCACATAGAAATACACAAAAATACAGATAGATCCTTAAAAGGCATTTAACTCCTATTGATAAAATAATCCAATTTTTCGACTGGCGACATGAGAATTAAAATTGCTCCGCCTGGAATCCTGCAAAAACCTGTATCGGATCATAAAATTATAAATCCAATTTACTTTTTCTCCGTCGATCAAGTGATTGATAAGATGATATCGACATCATAAATTGTTGTAAACTTATTTTTGAACGGATTAATGCGGAACAATATTTATCGACGCTGCGCGTAACCGCCAATTAATTACGCTTTCTTTTTACACTCTCTCCGTATCGCTTGATTTCAATCATAATCATCATTCGTTGTTGAATTTCATTTGTTTATTACTGGAAAATAAAATAAAATTGAAAATAAAATAAAATTAAAAAATTAAAGGCTGAACGATTAAAAAGAAGAATGAAAGAGCATACGCGATAAAAATTTATTATTTAAAATACTGAAATTTTATAAAAACTCATAAAATAATCTGTTCGATTCGCTCGTCTTGTATTTTCATTTTTAATATGTTTATATTAATTCAAGATAAAATCACTGTTTCTTGGAATTAAACAAAGATAAATGATAATGATTTCATATTTTTCATTTTTCTCAACTTTCTTCTCTCAAGTTTTATTAATTATCTATTTCATATTCGCTCGATAAAGAAAGAAATAAATTCCTTCTTTTGACCTTCTTGATAAAAATTATACTCGACGTAAAAATTATATGGAAACGTTAACAACTCGCAACTTGCACGCTTCCACTTTCCTCCGCCTTATTATGAATCGCTTACATATGCAAGGTTATATATCTAAATAACCGCATCCTCCCGCAACAATAGTAGTGTTTTTGCGACGTTCGCCGAATGACGTTTTTCTCCTTCTTCAACGGAATAAACTTTTCCGGTGAACGCGAACGAGGTCAATCCCAGACTGCGCAACCGTGGGTAATCGCTATTAAGCAACGGGGATTATCGCAAGTTACCACGGGCACAGTGTTCGACAAATAATCGATTGTGGTACATCGAAGAAACAAACAACTAGAGAGAGAGAGAGAGACCGAGAAAAAGAGAAAGAGAGAAATGAGGTTTAAGTTGCTCAGCTCGCTCAATAAGGAAGAGGTGATCGTTTCTGACAGGTTTCATCAAGCTAGAATCAGGATCATTCCGGTCTAATAGATATACGAATAAAAGCTAATTACCGGTTCTAATCGCTCTTCATTTCGATGTGCAGCAGGAAACTGGCAAGCCTCCTCCTCCTAATGTCACCCCGAAGATGGCCAGGGATCATGCTGGGTCGGACTACTCAGGCCACATGAGTGACACCACCACATGCAGCTGCGTCGCGAGCTCTATCGACAAGGTAAGGATAGACTTCATCAAACTATAATGGGCTATCAAATATTAAGTAAGGAGAAAGTGTGTATAAATGTACGAGAATCTTAAATTAAAAAAGAAAGGCATCATAGATACCATCAAAAATTTCGTAACTATATAGCTTCAGCTTCTCTTTTTTAAAATGTTAATAAGATTTGCTTTTGGATTACATGAAGATTTAAAAGAAAAAATGTTTTTGTTTCGTCTATTTTTTTGTCCTGTTTCTGTCTTGTCTGTTTTTGTCTTGTCTATTTTTATTCTTGAAAATTTATTGAAAAATATACATATACTCGATATTGTAAAATAGTATCATAAAGTTATCCAATAAATAAAAGTTATCGAAAAATACACTGCAATAAACTTAAGTGCCTTCATAAATGTATATGATTTAATTTTCTATGTAAAAATAATAACACTATATTACATGCAGGATTTAAACATTTAAAAATGTAGTATACCTAATGTTATTTCTACACAGAAAGCAATATATTCTGCTAAACGATAAAATTTAGCAGAATATACTGCAAATCCAAGTGTGTGCTAAAGCACTTATTTATCTATCATACATTTGGATTTGTAGTATATCTTCTACTAAAATCTTAAAATTTTAAAATACATACAAATTTTTTTCTTTTTCATCTTATGTATTTAACACATCACTAAAAACACATTGCAGTGCTCGTTGCGCGGCTGCGGTATGTTCCAAGAGCCGTTCTTCCTGCATCCGCCAGGTTCTCGACCGCGGGACGGTATCTATATAAATCCTATGAGTGCATACATCGGCGAACCGCCTAAGCCTAAGGACACAGCCGAGTCCTTCTACCTGCACAGCCCGCATGATCTTGTCTACACAAGGATCACGCGGCTGTTTGGCGACGCCGAGAAGTCGCGAAACGGCGTCGCGGCGGAGCAACGCCATATGTCGGAGAGGAAAGACGAGACTCTGACTGGTAAGTAGCACGTCCCAGATACTTCATTGCTACACTATAACGCCCGCTACACACGGTGTTCAAAAAACATCCCGCCGCTAATCGTCAAAAGTGAAGAGGCTTTAATCGAATTATAGCAATTATTTTTTATAAGTTATTAAAATACTATTAATTCATAAAAGAAACAAACGTTGATCATCTTGAATAGAATCATATAATTTTCAAGGCTTGGCTATTTAGAATATTAAATACGAAAGATATAAGAAAAATGCCATAGGAAAATTCAAATTGAAGAAAATATTCCGTTATCAAATTATTTGTAGATGAGATAAATCAAAATAATAATTCTGAAACACTCTGTTTATTCTATCGATTCTTAACAACCGCTGTAGTTCCAGAACGATCTTAATTCACATTAGATATTCAGTGTCGTCGGTCTTTTTTTATTTCTTTTTCGCTCTTTCTAACTTATATTTACAGTCTTATAGATCGAACAAATGGAACTATCTGCCTCCATTGACTCCATTCCATATATTATTAACGTATCAATTGGATGTTTCAAATTTCTAAAAAAAAATTAGAGTATATATTTTCGTCAAATGTTAATTAATAATTAAATCGCACGTAAGTCGACATCTTATGTTATGTATGAGAACGTAAATATTAATTGTCTTTCTCATTCGTTTTACTTTAATCATCTGTTTTACGAGTAATGTGACTAGTACGCGATAGAATGCTGCAAGACTGATCTCAAAGAAACAGAGATACTTAGGTAATTGTTAGAGGAGCGAAAAAACCACGCACGTCGCAAACAACACGCGCGCTTCGCGAAACCGGGTTAAAGACTCGCGCGCGATTTACCGCAAATACCGTTAAGCCGTTACAGTGCAGCGGCTCTTAATGAGTAAGAGCAATAAAAACTGCGATCAGCAGATTGAGCAAGTTCCAGCAAAACGCGTAAAAGTCGCCAATGCTGAATCAAAATAAAAAAAAAATAAATAAATTTTTAATTTTAAATTTAATTAATCATTTTAAATTTAAAAAAATTTGATTCCAATTGTTATAGAGATTATAAATTTCTATAAAGCAATCGACTGCCGCAACTTTTGCGATTCGTAAATTTAAGCTTAACTTTGCGCCGCTAAAGTAATTTCTGAAGAACTTCTCGAGCGTGAAAGGCAGTTTTCGCGTAGAAGGCAGTTTTCTCGTCTGCGATGCGTAATATTCCAAGCGAGGCTTTGGCTTTCAGTGAAAGTGGACGTGCACATCAACAACGGCGGATTCATCGGCCGGCCGCATCCCGGCAACGGACATGCGACGCGCTCCGAGATCGCGAGGGAGTCCTCGGATCATGCTTACGAGCAGATCTGCGTGAGGCAGGAAGAAACGAGCAGCGTGAGCTCGTCATCGCGGAAAAAGCCAGTGGACATTACCTCCGACAGCAGGTAATACAATTCGAGTAAATTTATCAAAGCAAAAAAATTAGAGTTTTATAGTCCAAAGCATCTGACTCATGTCCAATGTAGATTAACTTTAATCTCGATTTAATTTAGTCTTTTCTCTTCATTCTTAGAACTGAGAAAAGATAAAAAAATAAATTTGAATAAGTTTAAATCAGATTAAATTTAATCTATATTAATACAATGGACATTGATGTTAAAAATTGATAGAATTAATTTAAATTTGATTCTCTCAATTATAAAAATCAATTTCCTCCCCTCCTCCAAGTTTAAAAAAAAAATCATCGCTCTAAAGCTTTAAATTAATCAAAACATAGAGTAATATAAAAATAATATAAAAGTAATAAAAAGTATAAAAGATAGTATAAAAGGAATTTTTAAAATAAAACATCTAATAATATAATATATAATTTATACCTTTTTTTTAGAAAAAAGTATAATTCATGTATTATCGGATATTTTAATATATAATTATTATATATTTTTAAAATTTGTCTGATGAGTATCGTTAACTCGAGTAAATATTATTGAAATAATTCTCGCGATACCACGAATCGCGATATCACGTGTCAAGAAAAGAACTTTGATGAGCGCAGCATAACAAAATATCAGACACTGTAAAAAACGATCACGAAGGTAAGCGATTTCGATGTATCAACATCTAGAACAGTGTATAATCATCTTGCAATCGAAATTCGCTCTATATAATCATTAAGAAATGATCGTTCATAAACATCACGTTTGGAAAACAACATCGTTTTGCTATTTTTCTTACTCGTTTATCTTGTAGATACGCGATTACGCAGCAAGGATATTTCATTACAAGTAGATTAAATTTAATTCTCCGATTCGTGGATCCGCGAAACATCGATAGACTGTCTCTGACATTTCAGTTGTTCTCGAAAAACCGACAGGCGATACAGCCGATCCAGCAGCGCCAGCGAATCCTCGAACATGAGCAGCGAGGTCCATGGCCTCTCCTCGACGACGTCCACTCCGTCCTTGTCACGACACAGTAGCAGCGAACGGATTAGCAAACCGGGGATTAAAACAAATGCGGAAACGCTACACGGTACATTAAAATAACTGAAAATATCTGCAGGATGGCCACAGTCAGTGATTAAGCAGGAATATATCGCGTATGCACAAATTATGGACTGTAACGAATCATTATTAATGACTTTAAATAATTGGTGAAATCTTTTCAACTTTTACATGCGAAATAAAGCATCATACAAGAAGAAAAAATCGTTTCAACAAGAGAATATGCATGTTACTTATAAAGATGTATAATTGTCTTTATCTGAGACAGGAAACAAAGAATGATCTTTCATGTGCGTTCATTTGCCTTTGCTATTATTATGTTCTAATTGTGATTGTAAATTTGTATTTGATGAGTAATAGAGTTTGAAACAACTTGTCAATCATCAAATTAATATCATGCAAATCGATGCTAACAATTTTTCGCACAAAATGACAGAGTATTATAGCTATTCTGCAGAGTCTCAAATTAGTATGATGAACAGCTGCGATGACTGATTGGTACGTAATTCTGTTTCGGTTCGCAGAGAGGAAGGACTCGTCCAGCGCGCAAGTGGAAAGTGAAAAGGAGATTCGTACAAATGGCAACGGCGGACCTAGGTAAGTAGGGCGAATCGATATCGGATCGAGATTTAAGCTAAGTCGTGCCATTAAAAGAAGGAATAAAGTGGCTCGATCAAGCGATGGAATTGGTCGCTACTTCGATTCTACTCGCTTCTCTCCTTTTCGCCATTTTTTGCCATCCGTTCTTCTTTAAGAAATATCATACGAATAGGATACATCGTGTTGTAAAGGTGAAAGATGATCGTTTTTTTGGCAAAATTCCGTTGTTAATATATCGATAAAATATAAATAATTACGACAGCGGTTTAAATTTTATGACTTACTCGAACTTGAACGAGTGGACTGTTATCGAGTCAATTAGCATTAACCTCAGAAACAATGAAGACGTTAATCTCAGAAACACACTACGATAAATTCTAAGATACTCTTAAAAAAATCCTTGAATGGAGAAATTACTTTCGAAATAAGATAGACGCACCTTCATTAATTTTATTGCCTATAACTGTTTAACTTTCCACATGTTTTCGCTCGCCTTAATTTACTGTCATTGTTTGAAATTAGGTGCACGTATCTATTATTATGGCTGTTCTTTATGATTCTTACCTTCACCAGTCTTCATAAAATTGAACGTTATCTAATTCCTTAATTATCTAACAGACAAGATTTTTATCACTATTATTCATTTTTATCAGACGTTGCAATCGGTTACTACAATAACACTGCTTTCACTTATCTGTACGGAATAATAAAATGTACCTTCACTAATTTTCTGTAATTTTTCTCGTTCAAAGAATTACTTTTACTAGCATACGTGATCCCAGCACAACTCATGAATTAAACTTTATCATAACTCAAATAACGAATATTCTTAATCAATATTATTTTCAACAATAACATTTTACAGCATTAATTTATCAACATTTTTCTAATATTTATATTTCTTACGTCAGCGTAATTTCCCGAATCAATGATAGCCGAAGATATTAAATCATATTTTCTATTTTATTTTGCAAACGAAATAAACATTATACGACTCGCAAGATTTATTTCTAAAAATGGCCCTCTTAAAATGATCCTCAAAAAAAGTTGAGCATCCCCGTTATAATCTTATATTTTTTACACCATTAGATTGGAATTACACAGAAAATTTTTTTTTATTCTCCAGTCTTTCGAAACCACCGCCACCGCCACCGCCACCGCCGCCAGATGACGACGTGGTAGTCGTCCTGGTGAACGCAAAGCCGAATGCAGATACCGACAAAAAAGATGCGCAAGGAAGCGGTCAGGACGGAAGGGCCGAGTCCGGTAAGAAATTGCGTTTGACGCCCATTTTCTCTTCGATGTCCTTTCGCTCTTTTACGAAATTACCGCAAACGTGAAAGTTGCAACTCAACTTTGTGCAGAAATACATGCACGCACGTTCGCTTGACATTTTCCGCGTACATTCATTGTAAGAAATGCCTTCAAACGAATTGGGAGTTTTTCTTTATCTGTAACAATTTCAACTTCGAAAGATCTTGAATTGAAGAAAAAGTTTCTAGCGAATGCTGCGAATAAACGCAGTCGCGTTCATTGAAATTATTAATGTCTTTTAAATTACTCCACATAGGATATGAAAGGACATCCTCTTAATATACAGATAACCGTAACTTTACATTATTCGTAACAATCGCGAAAAGAGATCGCGTCGCGCATGAGCGGTTTTATTGTCGGTCGATGTTTTATGACTATCGGTCAACGAAGACCGTTGTACTCTCAATTACTTCCTCGATAGATTTTACTCAATCGATCTATCTTAAATGGCACTACTTACGGAACACCTCGCCAGATTCAGAGTTTGTCTACTTTCAACGTTTAATGCTTCCGTAATTTAATTATCTCCACTATAATTAGTCGAATTTTGTTAAACAGAAAGACTAACTCTGAATTCGTTGCGGTTTCTACCGGGTTACCAGAAAAAACGATAACTTCGTTATATACACAATTCATAATTTGCTGTTACTGTATTTTTATCGCCGCGATAATTACCTCGGTGTTTTTCGGATAATCGTGTTACGCTCGTGCGAATTACGCTTACATTTTCGGGGCACGTGCCTGACTCTTCCAACAAACATGAAGGCAATTAGTTGAATCGACTATGACGACTGGCAATTACAGTTGAAATCGGGCAAAATTTATTCACAGATGTTATAATCAGCGCCACGGGTTTTTAATTGGTCCGGTTCGCGATCGGATAAAGATACAGACAGGAGGAAAGAGGAGAGGCTTCCTCCCCGTAGCGATCTCGATTTGGGCTGCACGCGCGTATACTTCAGCCTTTAATTAAACTGTTAGCGGATCATGTTCAGCGGAGGTGGCCTCACTTACTAGACCATAGCGCTCACCGGGCATATAATATACTTACCTAGATTTCACTTGCCCCTCGGTAACGACCGTCCAATACTAGAGGCTATAACGAGATCCTCTCCTTTCTGCTTACCTCTTTTACGTTATTCCACCTTCTCTATCTCCTCATCTATTTCCGTCTCTTTCGTTCTCTAACGCTGCTGGTCGGTCTCGGAACAGCGACCAACAAGTCCGACACATCATCCTCCGGCGAGCATCCGCAACAGCCGGAAGTGCCGGCTCCTGCCAGTGCGCCGGTGGACGTGGATGAAATTAAAGCGAGTCAGACATCCCACCTGGTAAACAGGCACATGGTACTGCCGTTCATACCACCAAAGTTCGCCAACGCGGACTCCAATACCCTACTCAAGCCATCCGAGTACTTGAAAAGTATTTGCAAGGTGTCATCTAAAAACAGCCTGTCGAAGGCGAGGTCAGTGATCTTTCCTTATACACAGCAGTGTCTATTTTTATCGTTGTTTCGTGATCCTTCGCGTGTACAGTATTTTATCTGTTTCGTGATTGTCAGTTGATCCTAGAAGTGGCGAACATTCTTCATTGTTCATTTAAAAATATCAAATATTTTAAAATTTAATTATTTGAATATGTAAAACATATTCTAAAACATATTCTAAGTGCATTTTGAGAATATCTGGAATACGTAAACTAAATAAAGTAGATAATAAAAGGCAAACATTGTTTTGTGTACTTTATTTATTTAAATTATTTAGAAAGTGGTGATTTAAAGTTGACTTCAAGTGTCTATTTATAGTGTTTGTAAGATTACTTAAACCACATGCACACGCATCACTTTATGCAGACATATTACGTGCAATTTAAATAACGAAAAGTAGTTCTGTTATTTATCGTTATTCTTCGTTAACTTCTGTGGCTATTATTTATCAATGCAATCTTCGCGCACTTAAAATAATATCGACAATCACATTCGTAATGATTATCGCTAAAATTTACTTTACGATTGACGTAACAGGTGCTGTCAGTTAAAGTCTTTCAGTTATGCACAGAAATGTTAACTCATGTGTAGTGCATTTGACTTTCCGATTATGCAGAAATCAATTTAATACGACTAAATTCTTCTTTGACTAGTGTTCTTCGTACGAAGAAATACGTTTTACTTATGACAAAGCATTTTCCTTTTTTACTAAAAGAAAAAGCATTTCCTTTCAAAATAAAATTTCAAATATTTACCAAAATTCATTTTCAAACAAATGAAAAAATTAATGTATCTTGAAATATTAAAAATTTTTTTAATATATTTATTGATGTTTTTATATAATCTAACATATCTGAAATATATTTATATAATATAACAGATACTAAACAAAATGATTCTCTGATAAAATACATTTTATACAGATAAACAAATTTATCTTCGAGCAGCATCATTATTAAATTTTCCGCTCACGTGACAATGCAAAAATCGTGCTCGCAGGTCAGTGGACAACTTGGACATCCAGAGCCGGAATACGGAGCAGGGTGAAGAGGAGGAGGAGGACGAAGAGGAGGGGGCGCAAAGGAGCAACGAGGAGACTAAAGGATCTCCTACGGGCCCCCCACCGCCACCTCTGTCTCCTTTGCAACAACGAGCACGAGGAGGAAATCAGGCCCCGAGTGCTATCAGCACCGGTAACGAGACCGAAAGCTCCAAGAGCTCCCCGCAGCAACCCTTAGCCACAATCAGCATCCAGGATCTCACGAGTATCCAGCTACGACGGACTAGCACGAAGATGAATGCCACCAAGACATTCTCCGCTCCGCCTCCTCGCAGCGTGTCCATGACTAACGGTAAGTTAGTCCGCGACACACATGCACATGTATAATTTAATGCTTTTGCGCGAACTCGAGCGTAAGGATTCAGACTTCAATCTTACCCGAGAAGTTTATATAACAATATTCTGTGTTATATAATATTAGCGATCGTATATATATTCTATTTTCTCCCTAAAATCGTTTTGTTACGTTTGTATTACATAGGTATTACGCGAAATTTATGTAACCGCATAACTATAAAATTTTTAAATATCCTCACACCATAGACCTTCAGGAGACGTCCTGAGAACATCTATATGTTTTCTTTGATTATACGAACTATTATACGAACATCCCCAGGATGTATCTCAGATAAAATGTGTTATTAGGGTAGAATCGCTGACAAATAAAACTGTATCATTTTCGGAGCAGTCTCGGAGCCGTTCTTCGTGCAGAAGACAGACCTAATTGCCGAATTGAAGCGCACAAAGGATATACCCGGAATCAAAAAACTAAAGGTAGAAAGGGCGCAGGTCGAGAAGACTCAAGAGCAGAATCTCATGTCCGAAATTAGCAAAGCGTTCAACGTTACAAATTTTGTTGATCAAGTAAGAGCATTTTATTTTTTATTCTTTTTAAAGTTTCTTACAGAAATCTGATACTGGTCAATTTAATACTGAAAGACAGTTAATTACTTACTTGGAGTAAAAACATTAAACACTCTAAACTTGCTTTTAATATACTTGAAATTAGATTAGAGTGTACTCCTTTAAAGAATTAGATTTTTGTAAAAGGCAATACAACAAAATGCAACATATAACAAAAAGGCAACATGTAACATACAACATGAAACAAAAATAAAAAATTTTTATTCTTTCTAATGTTCTATTAAATATTTTTTCTTCTTTTAGATACTCTTGTTTAGCTTTGAAATCCTGAATTATGGTTCTTTTTCAATAGATCCCCGAGAAGGACAGCTCAGGAAATGTAATACCAATCTGGAAGCGACAGATGCTAGCTCGAAAAGCTGCTGAACGTGCGAAAAAAGAGCTTGAGGAGCAAATAGCACGAGAGAACGAGGAGAGGCGCCAGAAGGCGATTCCGCCATGGAAACGACAGCTTCTCGCTAAGAAGGACAACGAGGAAAAAAAGTATGGAGATTAATGGATCTGTATCAATCAATCATCGGTGCAATTAAATGCTAGTTCTCGGCGATTGGAGAAAGCCATTAATTAGAATGGATTTTGCACTAGTAGAGAATGTTTTAACTGCTCGTCACAAAATCGTACTTGAATTGTATTTTTCACAAGAGATTTATCTCGTGTTACTTTACAAGATTTAACTCCACGTGTTTTTAATGTACGCAGGCAGGAAGAGGAGGAGAAGCTAAGTGCTCTAATTATTATAAGTATTACAATTGCCACTCGTTGGCTTCAAGTTCCTTCGTTTCGCGTTACATGCAAAATTACGCGATACGTATAATATTATGCATAATATTTTATGCGTGTATTACAAGATTGGCTTATCTAATTTGACAATTAATATTCGGCATTTCCAGATAGAAAGTTGTTATTCAGAATTTTAAATTTTCTTAAGTAAAGCAAAAGCGTAAAAATATTGAAAACAAGAAAAGGAGAATCTTATTTATTATATTTTGTATTTCTCGATATTCTATTACATATTCCTTTTGTTATTCTATTTCCAATCATTATTTTAATATGATTTTATTCAATTTTTTTATTCCTTAATTAACAAAATATTAAAATAAAAATTTTCACGTACAAAAATTCAAGTATCATATTATCGATTTGATTACAGATTTAATCAGACGCAAGTATCCGCATCGACAAGCACGAAATTTGAGGCAACGACGGCAAACCCGAAGAGGGACGCCTCGCCGGCGGCGACGCGAGCGTCATGCGTCATCAAGAAGGAAGAAAAACCTGAGGTCGAGGAGAAACGGGACGATCCTGTCAAGGACGATTCTGATGATGGTCAGATTATACCCTGGCGAGCGCAATTAAGGAAGACCAACAGCAAACTTAATATCCTCGATTAATCGAAGTACGAAAATCTGCGAACTATTGCTTTATCTGTTTATTGAAAAAGACGCGCATGATATAAGTATCGTGTTTAATCATTAAATGCGTAGGATTATGTACCATGAAATCTTAACGAAACTTACGCAATACGAAAAAATGCGAGGAAGACATATCTCGCTAATTAAGATAATAAACGAACATATAAGATAATTCACGGAATTATAATATAGAGCGAAGCGTATTGAATATTCTTTAAAAGTAATATGTACTGATGCCCTAAAAAGTAAAAAAATATTTTTATATATTCCATAGAATGTCGCCTTCTTCGTAATTAACATTTTACATTTATACATATTTTTTGTTTTTACGAAAATTATCCGGAGCAAAGTAAAATTCAATAGATATTTCAAGAATTCATAAAGATAGGAAACTCCGCTTTTCCTCAAATAGTAGAGAAATAAGAATAAATTCTTGAGGATATAAAAACTGAAATATTGTTCGCAAGAAGTATGGTAATTGTTGAATTGCACCAAGAAAAAAACAATGCATTATAAAGCTTGAGATAGCTGTAAGATTCGTTTGTCGATCAGTTTATTATTATGAAGCTGAAGAAATGGAAAAATTTTGTTCGTTACTTCAATTTTATTATTTCCGGTTATATTATATTTATTGAATTCAACGCCGTTCTGAAATTGTTTACTTCTTTAAATCGGTTATTTTAACGAAAATTTTATTTAATCGCGGAAAGTGTTCGAAGACAGACAGTTGATAATTCTAGGTCTAATTAATCGTGTCAAAGAGAGCATCAGCAGCGTGGTGAATATGCCTGATAACTTCCAATTACAGTCATTAGATCAGTGAATTAATGTTGACATTGATTAATCACTACTACGTCACGATAATGTCTGGCGCGTTACAACGTATCGCTCAGACAACAGTTATCTTCCGCCGAGAGATTTATCTCTTTGTGAAATAACGGAGCAAGGAATGAACACGAGATATTTTCAGCGTGGAATTATACTAACCCCTTAACTGCGATATCACTCAATGCGAATCCACGATGTATTACTTAAGAAAAAATTGTATGTATATAACAATTGATATTTCTATATAATATTTGTATAATTAATAATATTTTGTGAAATTGTATATTATGACCGTCTAATTATTTTCTCACACACTTACTTAAACAAAAATTCACGAAATCTGAAGTATTAGGTGTATAAATAAATAATCCGTTATTTTTTATAAAATTTAATATTTAATACTGTCAAAACATATCGACATAATTCAATCATCCGATTCAATAAAAAAGACTGAGCTATATGTATGTTAAATTCATCAAGCTATTTCTTTATTTCTTCGATATTTCAAAATTTTTTGTTATCAAAGAATCGATCAGAACAAAGGATAATCTGGAAGGAAGATGCTAAGGGTATACAGGTAATAAATGTAATAAGAATAGACTACGCATAATATTACTATCAATTTTAAAAAATGTAAAGTGGCATCTACAATACAATTTTAAGACGTAAAATTTAATCTTTAAACTCTAAACCGTAAGAAATAGATTAATTACAAATGTGAGAAGAATATTTGGTCAGTTCCTTATGGCTTAATGCTTAAATAAAATAAAATAAAACTTAAGTTTTATGCCTTAAAAATCTCATTGTAGACGCCGCTTAAGACGTAGCTTAAATCATCTCTCTCTCTCTCTCTCTCTCTCTCTCTCTCTCTCTCTCTCTCTCTCTCTAAAATATCGAGTTAAAGAAAAATACTGATAGAATCGAAGAGAAATACTGATATGTTCAATTCTTTCTAACGGAGCACGGACGTTAAGAACCATGACACGCAGAAAAACGTAAGGCAGTAAAACGTAACCAATAAGCGAATCACAATAAAGATAATAATATACAGACAATAACATAAGTAACAAGTAAAAAATGATAATTTGTTTACGTCTTATGTTTTTTTGTCTGCAAGCTTTAAGATCAGAAAATACGTAATATCTATTACAGTATAGAATAGAAACAATAGACAATCAGACCGAAATGAGAATTTGCTCGGTCTCATGGTAATAAACCGACGAATCAGATCATATAGTGAATCTGATCAATATAATCTTTGAGATAAACAGAACTGTTATCTATTATTTTGTAAAGAAAGCGAAGAATTAACTAGCATGATAATAAAACAGTTTATTTGAAACAACAAACTTAACAACTGTCTCAAAGCTATATTGATTCGATTTACTCTGTGATTCGTTTCACTTCAGTCTGTCCTAATGCCTTTAGATTTGTTCCGATTGATTGGTTGTGCAGCACACTTTATCTGACAAACAATTTAGAAACATCGAAGAAAGAAAGTGAATTGAAGTGGATTCAACGCAAATAAAGACTAGTCTTTCTATCAAGCCCGAATGTGTGATTTGCTTGAAAGATGAAAAAGTGCATTAAAAAGTAATGAGAGTTTTATAATTGAACTATTCGATTTATTATAATAATTAATATTAAATTTTATAAAAAAATAATGAATCACTTATACATCCAATTGTAAGAAAAAATAACTTCAATACATGCACATAACAATAAAAAATTAATTTATAATTCATTTGTAAGATAAGTGGAAAAAGAAAACACTTGAAGATAAAAAATGTCATTTTACACAAAACACTACAGGAACTGAGATGCATGTACAGGATGTTATGCATTCGAAGGTTAATTTTTCATTCTCAAAACGTCAAGATATATTTTCTTTTATGTTAAGAAAAACGTTTCTTTTAAGTTCCTTAGCTTCTAATACCTTTCGAATTTCGCTTCCCAGCAAGTAGCAGGCATAAGGGTAGGAAAAATCATTCGATAGGGTACATCTTTCCATTCGCAAGAGGGTATTCATCTTCTCTTCGACGCGGCAAACAAAGCACGTCATTGTATATAACTACGGTATATAACTACGCTTGTGACGTGCGTGGTCGTGCCCCTCTTTCTTTCTCTCTTTCCTTCTACCACCTCGTCATTTCATCGCACGCAGCCTTCGTTACGACATCGAAGAACGTACGACGGAACGAAGCGGGAGAACGACGCAGCCCGCGGAAGACGTCGGTGTCGCAACACTGACGGCGCTGACGCTATTGTCGAGCCTCTTCCTTGCCTTTCGTCTTCCGAGCAGCCAGCGCCACAATTTAGCTGAGATTTTTGGCAGCGTTTAGAGCAGAGCACAGTTAAAGCGCATCGAGTGAACAAGGCAGTTGTGTTCCAAGGCGTTCGTAAAGCAAGCTTTTCCAAAATTTTTAAAAGGGGTTGGAAGTTTTTTCTTGTGTCAAGTTCGAGTGACATGATGATTATTTACACGTGAAGAACTGCATTCAATTGGAAGAAATTCTTAAGTCAACTTGTGCAAACATAATTTTAAAAAGACAAATTAAAACTGATTTTCAAAAAGTGCATTGAAATTAAGAAAAAGGAAGACCGGTGAGGAGCATTTGCAATCATCATAACATCTACCGGCGAAATGGCATCCAATCGTAGTGTGCTAGGTAAGTGGCGATGATTGAGACAAGAGATTAGAAAAATAAAAATTAATTTATTCTCTATTAGCAAGAATAATTTTAATAAAATAAATGAAAATAAGATGTATATATTAACATAGCTGTTATATTTAAATTATATTTTAAAGTAAATATAAAGAATAAATATAACGAAAAGAAGTTAAACATTACGTTATCGTGAATATCATTGAACATCATCATAACTATTTGAAATATTGATAATAGAATAAACATAATAATTATAGGAGCGTGTAAGATCGGGTCAGGATGGGAACAGGAATATTTTTTGGGATTTTAAATTTTCGAGATTCTCGAGAATATTTGAAATTCCCGAGAGTGTTCAGGTTTCCTGAGAATGTTCGGGTTTTCTAAAAATGTCGGAATTCAAGTAGAATATATGTTTTGTTGAATATGGTCACAGTTTTAGATTTTTTATTTCTGTTATTGAATTTCATTTTATAAAATTTTCTATTTTATAAATCATACAGCAGGCTGTTTTATCATAGATAAAGATAGAAAAATAAAAATATTGTATATATTTCTGAGAAAATCCAGTACTAGAAATACTACTAATATTATATATTAATGGAAAAACAATATTAAAAGATTCCATACAGTATCAAATATCTCGAAGATTCTCGGAAAAGCCGAACATTCTCGGGAAATCCTAACATTTTTGGGAATCCCAAAATTTTCGAGATCGCGTCCCAACCCGATCCGCGTCTTCCCATCCCGTTCCAAGCATCGGTTTTCGAAAATTTTGGGATATATTTCCATACACTTCTGAATAATTAGTGCTTCACAATAGAAAACGTAAGTCTTAAGACAAAGCTGATTCAATTTCTGTGATGTTTATCTTGATCTAATCCTAATTTTACAGAGGGCTGAAATACAAGTTTACATACATTGGGTTAGCAAATTGCACGGTTACAAGGTTAATATATATTATTACTAAACGCACAAATGTCATTATCGTATTTATCGAATGTTTGAATTCACAGAAGTTAAAGATTCCATATAGGTTTTATTAATTTTCCACTTTTAGCACGATGATATAACATAAAAGTCATAATTAGTTTAGGCGATTGTGTTTGTTTCACACATCTCGTATTTTATTTGTACGCGCGCATCTAGCTTCCTGATTTCAAACTAACACTAAAATTAAGTTTAATAATTTTAAAATAATTAATTAATATAATTCAATATCCCCGCGAACATCAATCAAAATTAATTGATAATAAATTAATCGATTAAATTATTTAATGATAAATCGGATCATATTATCCTTTTCTAAAGCCAGAAGATCACTTAATTTAATTTTTAATATCATATTATTTTAAAAATAATTTTTTGTTTCTGAAAAAATCTACAGACATAAATTCCTTAAAATAAAACGAACGGATACATACAAATTTGAGTTACGAGTGTCTCGCGACGAACGGCAACGAACGCGGCTTCCGCTTAATATATTCTTTATTACGGGAAGGGATGATGATTCGTCAAGAAGTCGGCGCGTAATTCGATAAGCTGACGGTGAATTAAAGTAATAAAAACGTCAGCTTCCTGTATAATATGTAAATTATATTATATTTATATATAGGATGCCATTTTAATAATAAATTTTAAAATTATAATAAAATATTATTATAAGAAACATGCATGTACTATATAAGGTATGTTATTTTTCTGATGTCTTAATGATTGTAGGAATGTGAAATATGCATTAAATAAATCAACCTGAGGCCAATAAAAAATAATTAAAGAATAATTAAAAAAAGTTTTAAAGAATAATTAAAAAAAATAAAAGCAAATTCTACATATATGCAAATAAATAATATTAATTTTTGTAATTATGTATTATACTTCAGATATAAAATAACGTAAGATATAAAATACAGAACACAAAATAAAGCGTATTACGGCTCATATTTAATGCATATATGTATACAGGAAATGATCATGTAATTTATGATTTCTTTCCGAATAAAGTTTACATGAAATATGAATTTAGTCTATCGCGATTGAAAACTCGCTATCATCATTTGCTTCGAACTCTCACCTCCACATTGTTGAGGTTAATACGTATATCGTCGACATTTGCATATAACAGAATGCGATGTGTGTTGATAGTTCAATGCTTGTAGTCTACGCGACGATGCCACGCACCAGCCTCTAATCTTCGACCAATTAAACGCGAATGCATGTAACGACGAATCCGATAGATAATAATGCCATCGTTATTCGTACATTGACCCGAATCAATGTTTCTGACCCTCAAATCTGCAAGTCATCAAACTCGACTTTAAGAAAAGCACGCAGGTATACTATTTCGGTTCTTCACGAAACGACGAAATCGCTATGAATAGTTCGCGAGAGAACGTGCACAGAGTTCTGGGTGAAGGTCACAGTGTTTAATCTACGATACAAATGATGACGCACAAAATGTCATGCATTTCAATATGAGAATGCATCTCCACGAGATCGTGAGATGAAACAAAGATCTCATTGCATATATCTACTAATGATAATTTTCCACACGTTTGAATGAATGGCTTATGTATCGTTTGCAATTATATGAATCATTTATATTCAAAAAAAGATCGTACAATATTTCGTGCACCATTCTATAAACACGAAGTACCTAGCACACCTGTTATTATAATTTTCCACTCCAATAATACAACTATAACATGTATATTATACAACAGTTATACTGTTAAATAAGAAATTACTATTAATAAGTACGTTATATGTAATTTACTGAGTATGTTAATTTTTTTATATTATGGATATGAAGGGAAAGATAAAAGTATTCTATATTCAAATATACTCGTTGTTTATGCGATTTCGGAACTTTTATTTTCGAGAATGTAAAGGTCGTTCTATACCGATTGTATTATATCTTACAACCAAATTTTCTGGTTAAAAACTAATATCATGTTATCGAGTTCGTCGACACAATTCTGCGCTGAAGTGAAACCAGTTTGATAACCAAGTATAAAAACCACCATAAAAATCATAATTAGTGGCACTCAGTACTGGTTTGCAATAATGTATAATTGACAGACATTAACACGTTCTATATAAATTTATGACAGAAATATGAAATTGATAAAATACAATATGGTTGGAAAATTATAATCTTCCTGCAATAATGTATTTTATCAATTTTTTATATTGTTTTTTGATTTAGTATGATCCAATTATATTAAGTGAGTACAAAAGTTTACTTTTATTACACATAAAGCAGAATTAAAATAGAATAGAATTTTCATGTATTATATGAAAAAAGAGCTATATTCAAATTACATCCAGAAAACGAAAAATTATATCAAAATAAAACAAGGTGTATTTTAAAGCTAAAAGTCAATACTTTTGCATTAATAAAATTTAGGAAAAAATTTGCTGATGCTACAATAGCAAAAACGTTTTTTTAATTTTCAAAATCTTCGTTTTTAACTTCTTTGATACTATTTTGTCAAGATTGTGACACGGCAATTAAATTTGACCAACGAATTCATGTTCAACAAACAAAAATACATTGGAAATGACTATTCACACTCGTAATCGCAAGAAAGATCAAATAAACTCTATCAAAGAGTGTAATTAATAAAACAGTGCAGTTAATAAAACAATTCAATCAACTATATTATTTCTTGTTATATTAATATTTAATGTCGCTTTAATCAATTTAATAATCCGACGTACAACATAGTATTAGAATTAAAAATAGCAACAGATATTAAAGTTGATAGCATCTGAATTGACTAAACTATGTTAAATTGTAATCGATCTCAGACGATTTCTCTTTACCGATTTATTTATCTTCTTCGTCGATTTGTTTATCTTCTTCATCTACATACATCAATCTTTATTTCGTTTGATCGATAATCAAAATTTTTCGCTTTGACATCACTACATCAACTCGGACTAAATTGCATAGTGTACATTAGTGCGTCGTCTTATCAGCGAACGTTCAAAGTCAAACTGATACAAATTTTAAATACTAAAAATACAATTTATATTCCTCGCATTTAAAGTACCAAGTCCCATTGCCACAGATCGGGGAGCGTAATAGTCGCAATAGCGGTTAAGTGGTTAGCACGACACGCGTAGCGGCAAGCTCTCGATTCACGAACATCATTATTATATCGGTCAGATTGGACTTTTAAATAGATACTCCTCTCTAATCGTCCAAATTGCATCCACAGAGATCCTCTCCATCCTCTCCAAGGCAATCTCATATGTGCGGATAAGATACTGTGATAGGTTGAAATAAAAAGTACGATGTCGAATAACTGTTATGCTACAATGGTAATTTGCTAATTTAGAGCAAACGTGAAAAAAGGATTCGTGTAACGTAAAAATAAAATATAATAAATATGTCACAAGTAAACATATATAAATATATATATCGTTTTTAATCGGTTTTGATTATTGTCATTATATTACTGATGTTTCTTTGTATGACGTAGAAAGAGACAATATACATTCAAAAAAAAAGTATAGTATATTTAAGTATATTTAAAATATTAAATGTTTTATTCTTTCTGATTACAAACATTCAAAAAGGAAGTTTTTAAACATTTAAAAATGTTTTAGTTTTAAAGTTTTTCAATAAATAAAACACTATATGTATTTGGATTTAAAACACTAAAATATTTAAAATTGAAGTATCTTTTATTAGTAAACATTTATTTTGCAAAAATGTTTCAAATATTTTAAACATTGCATTTTTACAGTGAAGTAAAACAACTTTTAACTTTTTCAGTCTAAAACATTTTTAAAAACATCTTTAAATATTTCCAAATAAGTACTTTAAAAAATTGAAAATTTTTTAAAACATTTTTCAAAACTAAACATTTTTTAGTGTTTTGCGTACTTGTTTAAAAACTAAAACATTTTTAAATATTTACAAACAGTGAAAATAAAAAATAAAATATTTACTATCTTAAAATTAATAATATTACTATATTAAAATTAAACATCTTTCATAAGTACATAATGTAACAAATCAAACTTCCTTAAAAAGAATTAAGATTGATTAGAAAGTTAATTTCGAAATTTTATTATATTATTAAATAAAATTACAATTAAGTCTTAAAAAGATTGAAACTATAAAACAACATATAAGAAAATATATTCGTATTAAATATAGAAAAAAGAAACTTTATTTATTATTATATAAAATATATGTACATATATCTGTTGCATGTCTTTTAATATTTTTTATTAGTTAAGAAGCCAGCTAAGTGATAATAATAAAAATAATTTATTTATTATTTATTAATTTCAGTTATTTTTGTATGCAAAGTCGGAAGAAAAATATAAAAACAATTTTAATGCACGAAATCGCTAAAAAAAAAACAATGTTATTTCTTCGCGATAAGAATGCACCTGCATGCAGTTTCATTCGACCTTATACTCACAGTTTCGGTTACGTCAGATACGATGTTTAAAGCACAACTTTGCATTGGCTGACATAGGTACGCGTCGACGAACGTTTAACTCGTAAATTATCCGTGTCGCCTCTTCATTGCATCGCTGCGACTATATACCTTTTCTGTCCAGGAAATCCTAATTGTATACATATTGATGAGCATTCCCTTTCATCGTCGAAAACAGATACATTACCATATATTGACCATACATTGCGATTATGCAACGAGACACAACTTATTTGTTCCGCACGCGCCTTTCTGTTGTAACAACTGAATGCGTCAAAGACGAAAATAATTAAGGATAGAATAAATTGACGTTTGTTATTGCTGACTTAACGCAATCGAAATAAATATGAAATAAACTGTTATTTCTCGTAGACAAAAAAATAAAATTCTGAAGTAAAGTCCACATGAAATCAATTTGCCTGCGATTACAATCTTATTAGCTATCCTATTTACTTACATCGCAGTAAATACATTTTATTTTCAATTAATTCATTTTCAAAAATTATTTCTTTCTAGTAATTATTTGAAAATTATATACACATTGCTTTTAGTTTCAATTCATATTTCAGAAAAAATAGATGTTAAATAGGTCAAGGAAATTTGCCAATAGTTTCTACATCGTTTGGAATTTGATACTTGTAAAGCATGATTCATTATGTGTAGCATCGAATGTTTCTACGATAACCTCGGGCGCAAATTCACGATAAGCAAAGTAACTAGTCGACTTTGCGAATACGATCATGCAGTGCATGCAAAGCGTAAACGATGCAAAGCGACCTAATGCTGACTATTAATATCGGGAACGAGGTGCGCCTGTTTGTGTGCTCTGCGATTAAATGCGCGGGCTTGTCCACTTCTTCTCTCTGAAAGCTTCTTTCTTCGGTATATGAAGACGTTTGACGTAATGCTTCGCGAAATTTGGAACTTTCGTACTTCAACGTATTTCCTGATTTGCGAAATTGTGTGACGTGCGTGTGAATGAGGAAAGGAAAGGGAAAATAATTGGCTCATTCATGTCATTCTTGAAATAATTTCGGCGATCTGCTAATAAACGAAGAAACCGTCAAAATCATGACTAGATAGTCTAACAGTTATATACGACAACTTATTATAAATTAAAACGAACGCAATCGGTCGAGTCATGAATTGATACAATCGCGACGCGCTTTTAATTAATATATTAATGTATCATCTAATTCACATTCAAAAACATTCACATTTTATAATTTTTAATAACGTAACTGTATTCCAATTCGGCAGTCTGTTTATGATAATGTGGCATTCAATAACCGAAATAAAGTATTCGGTTGGAACAAAATTTCATAATGCCATTCAAAATTCAGCTGTATCTTCGTTAAAAATGAACGAAATTTAAATTAAAAAAAAAGTTTTACAGGTTAAAATTACTACTTTTAAAAAGTCACTATGTTTTTATGTTTCTATGACTTTAATAATTTTTATATGTATACTTAGAAAATTATGAATGGATTGGATAAGATGAAAAATGTTCTTCTCACTTTGTGAACCTATCACATGCCCAAAAAAAAAAACTTGTGATTGATGAATTTTCGACTTTCGAAAGTTTAAAGTTTTCCCTACAAAATCATTTTTCTATAGGATTTTTTGTCACTGAGTTAAATGAAATAAAAAAGGGTATTCTGATTTTATACTTATAAAATCCGTTAAAAATTATTGTAGTATAATTAAAAAAAAAAACAAATTCTTCAAGCTGAAACTTTGCTATATCGAGTGATATAATTGCTAAATTTTTTTTAAATACGTGGACATGATACAAAAATGAAGTAGCGCTTCTGTTCCGACCCAATGTGATAATATTTTCGTATGTTGGAAAACCTAAGATTCCAATTATAATCTCGATGAATTGTGGTTGAATATAATATTACAATAGCACTGAGATTGATAATGGACCAAAGCTATAAGTATAAGTCGCGTGTATTGCATGCTAATGTTACGTAAAAATTGTTTACAGCACTTAGAACATGTGACATAGATGCTCGTCAGTCGACGCTCGTCAGTCGACTATAAGTAAGAATATAAGTACGCATATACGTCTTGTTTTCGACACACACTCTATCAACAGTAATCGTATAAAAGAAATCTTGGAATCAGACAAAACGATGTCAATATAAAACTGGCTGACGTCAGTCTCCTGTGCAAGACGGAAGTCGAAAAGGATGCGGTTTTTCTTAGATTTCAACAAACAAATTCATCATGAGTTTTAAAATATTTCTACATTACAGAAAACAGCGTAGAAAATTAAATCTTAAAATTTTTAAAAAACAAAATATAATTTAGAGAATATATTGAACTACAGAAAAAATCGTAGAAACATAACAAAATTATAATATTAACACATAACGTAACATTTTTTCTATATAATTATTTTGTAATATAAAATTTTTTGAAAAAAATATTAATTTTAGGAGCTAATAATTTTAAGGATTATTAGTATAATTCTTCTAAAATAATTGATTTTTAGATACTTTTTTCTTTCTTTTGTATACATATAATTTAAACAATACACTTATATTTTATTTTATTTCATATTTATCAAAAAATATATAAAATAATAAGTATCTTATTTTATAATTTTTTTTTAAATAAAAAGAAACAAATAAAAACATTAAAATCAACTATTAATAAGTATCAGTTTATGCATCGGTTGTTGCAGCCGAGTCACAGATCGTAAAATAAATGATTGTAAATATTTTTTTCAGATCGCTTGACATGTAGTCAGGTATTAAATATCATGGTGATTCTCGGCTTCATGTTAAACTATATGCTGCGTATAAATTTAACGATAGCGATTGTTTCGATGGTGATACCGAGCAATAATAGCGGTCAACATTTACATTCCAACGGATCGTTGGTGTCGGACGAGTGTGGTATCCAGTCGACGATGATGAACAACTTCACCCCGATGGACACCAGGACCCCGGCGATCGACGACGATGTTAATAGAGTCAACGAGGTGAACAACGGCAGCACGCATGCAGTGTTCCCATATCGGGTTCGTTGAAACTCACGTAAAGTGCCTAACTTGTACGACGAATGACCTCGTCAGTAATCGCCGGCGAATACATCGCGTGAATGAAATTTCATTTAAATACGAAATTTAAACGATCGCAATTAATTAAAATTAAACAGAAAAATGTTATCCATACAGCATAGATCATTCTAATATTATTGCAGCAACATTGCAACGTTCCAGCGATATTGCAATAATATTGCAAATGTTCTGCTTCTGTGCTGTATAAACAGACTCTTAAGAAGTTTTGTTTTTATCGATCGTCAAAATTATGTAGATTCATTCGAATTCGTGTTTCATTAATCAAGGCGAGAAACATCTTAATTGGAATTAAACGATCTTTTTAGTTCTTTATTTGCCTCCCCTTATAATTATGGAGTATTTTCTTTTGCTCGATTTTCTCCGAGCCCACAACTTTTATGAATTCCTCGATTTTGATTTTCAGGAGGAACGAGTCCAGACTAAATATCCATGGAACGAATATGAGGTAAATATGATCATCGGCGGATTCTTCTGGGGTTACATCTGCACGGAGTTTCCTGGCGGCCGGCTTGCGGAGATAATTGGTACCAAACGGGTTTTCGGTTACAGTATGCTGGTATCGAGCTTTATCACTTTATTAACACCACTGTCAGCCACTTTCGGTTACACCGCAGTCGTCGCATTGAGGGTCATTCTAGGATTTATGATGGTACGTCTTTTATTTCATCTAGGATTCATTCTAATTATAATAAATGTACACATCTCT
>Ga0157363_1000499_pt1 | contig 30078 bp, 25 predicted proteins | sample AttsexASBM1_FD_111477 | JGI IMG/M metagenome (GOLD analysis project Ga0157363, IMG submission 111477) | Fungus gardens microbial communities from leaf cutter ant in Ribeirão Preto, State of São Paulo, Brazil - Atta sexdens ASBM1 | ecosystem: Host-associated > Fungi > Mycelium > Unclassified ... | reverse complement strand
CGGCAATTGTCGGTGCTGGTTTAGGCTTTTTATGGTTTAACACCTACCCGGCGCAGGTATTTATGGGCGATGTCGGCTCGCTGGCTCTGGGCGGTGCGCTTGGAACCATTGCCGTGTTATTACGTCAGGAATTCTTACTGGTGATTATGGGCGGGGTATTTGTAGTGGAGACTCTGTCGGTCATTCTGCAGGTAGGATCGTTCAAACTGCGCGGACAACGTATCTTCCGTATGGCTCCTATCCATCACCACTATGAACTGAAAGGCTGGCCGGAACCTCGCGTAATCGTGCGCTTCTGGATTATTTCGTTAATGCTGGTCCTGATTGGACTGGCGACCCTTAAGGTACGCTAATGATGTCTGACTATCGGGGTAAAAAAGTTGTCATTATCGGGCTGGGGCTGACCGGCCTGTCCTGTGTTGATTTCTTTTTAGCCCGCGGAGTAACGCCGCGGGTGGTCGATACCCGAATGTCCCCGCCCGGACTGGATAAATTACCGGAGCATCTGGAGCGTTACCTCGGGGGGATTAACGAGGCCTGGTTACTGGATGCCGATTTAATTATCGCAAGTCCGGGCATTGCCCTGGCGCATCCGGCGCTGGCAGAAGCTGCCGAAGCCGGGGTGGAAATTATCGGTGATGTTGAACTGTTTTGCCGTGAAGCCCGCGCCCCGATCGTAGCGATTACCGGATCTAACGGTAAAAGCACCGTGACCACACTGGTGGGAGAAATGGCTAAAGCTGCCGGCTGGCAGGTCGGGGTAGGCGGTAATATCGGTTTACCTGCGCTGTCGTTGCTGGAACAACCGGCACAGTTGTACGTACTGGAATTATCCAGTTTTCAGCTGGAGACCACATATAGTCTTGCGGCAGCAGCGGCAACCATACTGAACGTTACCGAAGATCATATGGATCGTTATCCGCTCGGGATGCAGCAGTACCGCGCAGCCAAGTTACGGGTTTACGAAAATGCCAGAGTCTGTGTGGTTAATGCCGATGATAGTCTGACCTTGCCGGTGAGGGGAGTGGATAACCGTTGCATCAGTTTCGGTGTGAATTCCGGTGACTATCATCTGGACAGTCAGCAAGGCGCTACCTGGTTATGGGTGAAGGGCGAGAAAGTGCTGGATACCCGGGAAATGAAACTCACCGGTCAGCATAATTTTACCAATGCGCTGGCGGCACTGGCACTGGCTGATGCTGTCGGTTTGCCTCGGGCGTCCAGCCTGGAAGCACTCACTCGCTTTAGCGGGCTGAGTCACCGATTTAATCTGGCCTACCGCAATAAAGGGGTGGACTGGATCAATGACTCGAAAGCGACCAATGTCGGCAGTACTGAAGCCGCGCTGAAAGGACTTAATGTTTCAGGAACATTGTGGTTATTGCTGGGGGGCGACGGAAAATCCGCTGATTTCTCTCCTCTGCAACCTTACCTGCTAAAGGATAATCTGAAGATTTACTGCTTTGGCCGGGATGCGGCTGAACTGGCGGCATTACGTCCTGAAATCTCTGAGTGCAGAGAAACATTACAGCAAGTGATGACAGAGATTGCCCCGCAGACCCGACAGGGAGACATGGTATTGCTGTCTCCGGCATGTGCCAGTCTGGATCAGTTTAAAAATTTTGAGCAACGGGGCGATTTTTTTACCCGGTTAGCTAAGGAGTTAGGCTAATGCGTATTCCAGGCCTGGCGCTTGCCGGCACTGCAGTTATGGCGATCACTGGTCGTTTAAGAGACTGGGTCATGGGAGCCAGAGAAAGTGATGACACTGCCATCATTCTCTATGACCGCACCTTGTTATGGCTGACCTTTGGTCTGGCAATTATTGGTTTTGTGATGGTGACCTCTGCGTCAGTTCCTGTGGGCCAGCGGATGAGTGATGACCCGTTCTACTTTGCGAAGCGTGACGCTTTCTATCTGGGACTTGGTTTCGCGATATCACTGGTGACACTGCGGTTACCTATGTCCTTCTGGCAGCGTTACAGCAATGTCATGCTGCTGGCCTCGGTCGTTATGTTGCTGGTGGTTTTGGTGGTGGGAAGCTCAGTTAACGGGGCCTCACGCTGGATTGCGTTAGGACCGTTACGTATTCAGCCCGCTGAATTTTCTAAGCTGTCACTATTTTGTTATCTCGCCAGTTATCTGGTGCGGAAGGTGGATGAAGTCCGGAGTAACTTCTGGGGGTTCTGTAAACCGATGGGGGTCATGGTCGTTCTGGCGGTATTACTGCTGGCTCAGCCAGACCTTGGTACGGTCATTGTGTTGTTTGTTACCACCCTGGCGATGCTGTTTCTGGCCGGAGCAAAATTGTGGCAGTTCCTGGCGATTATCGGGTCCGGAATATTTGCGGTTGTGTTGCTGATTATTGCTGAACCCTATCGTATGCGGCGTGTAACTTCTTTCTGGAACCCCTGGGCCGATCCTTTCGGCAGTGGTTATCAGTTAACCCAGTCACTCATGGCCTTTGGTCGTGGTGAATTCTGGGGGCAGGGACTGGGGAATTCGGTACAGAAACTTGAATACTTACCGGAAGCACATACTGACTTTATCTTCTCGATTATTGGTGAAGAACTGGGCTTTTTCGGTGTGGTATTGGCACTTTTAATGGTATTCTTCGTCGCTTTTCGGGCGATGTCCATTGGGCGCAGAGCGCTGGAGTTAGATCAGCGTTTTTCCGGGTTTCTGGCCTGTGCTATCGGTGTCTGGTTTAGTTTTCAGGCGTTGGTTAACGTCGGGGCCGCTGCCGGAATGCTGCCAACCAAAGGTCTGACGTTACCCCTGATCAGTTACGGGGGATCGAGCCTGATTATTATGTCTACAGCGATAGTGCTGTTATTACGAATAGATTATGAAACACGTCTGACAAAAGCACAGGCGTTTACCCGGGGTAGTCGATGAGTGGCAAACGACTGATGGTGATGGCCGGAGGAACCGGCGGACATGTGTTTCCGGGGCTGGCTGTTGCGCACCATCTGATGGATCAAGGCTGGCAGGTTCGCTGGCTGGGTACTGCAGACCGGATGGAAGCTGACCTGGTGCCAAAGCATGGCATTGATATCGATTTTATTCAAATCAGTGGATTGCGTGGCAAAGGGTTAAAAGCGCAGCTTATGGCGCCGCTACGGATTTTTACTGCATGGCGACAGGCCCGGGCCATCATGAAGGCCTGGCAACCAGATGTGGTACTGGGCATGGGCGGCTATGTTTCTGGTCCTGGTGGTCTGGCGGCCTGGAGTTGTGGCATCCCGGTGGTGTTACATGAGCAAAACGGGATAGCCGGTTTGACGAATAAAGGGTTATCGAAGATAGCGCGCAAAGTCATGCAGGCTTTCCCGGGGGCTTTTCCCGATGCAGAAGTGGTTGGAAACCCGGTGCGGACCGATGTACTGGCGCTGCCGGCGCCGGAACAACGCTTTGCCGGCAGAGAAGGCCCGCTGAGGGTGCTGGTGATAGGGGGTAGTCAGGGAGCGAGAATCCTCAATCAGACTATGCCTCTGGTCGCTCAAAAAGCAGGGGAGAGTATTACTCTCTGGCACCAGACCGGTAAAGGCGCACTGGCGCAGGTGAATGAATTGTATGCCAGCGTCGGACAAACCGGACACCGGGTCGCGGAGTTTATCGATGATATGGCGGAAGCTTATGCCTGGGCTGATGTGGTGGTGTGTCGTTCGGGCGCATTGACAGTCAGTGAAATTGCGGCTGCAGGGCTACCGGCGATATTTGTTCCGTTTCAGCATAAAGATCGCCAGCAATACTGGAATGCTTTACCGCTGGAAAAAGCAGGAGCAGCAAGAATTTTCGAACAGCCAGATTTTAACGCTCAGGGGGTCGCCGACACCCTGGCGGGCTGGGATCGCCAACAGTTACTGGCCATGGCCTTAAAAGCTCGTGCCATTGCGATCCCGGATGCCACTGAACGTGTGGCAACTGAAGTGGCAAAAGCCGCCAAATGAATAGTGCTCCAGAAGAGCAGCTCCCCGGTAAAACGGGCAAAGTGATAACAGGTAGTGTGAATAAATGAATACTCAGCAATTAGCAAAACTTCGCTCTGTTGTGCCTGAAATGCGTCGGGTCAGGCATATCCATTTTGTTGGCATCGGTGGTGCTGGCATGGGCGGTATTGCTGAAGTGCTGGCAAATGAGGGGTATCAGATCAGTGGTTCTGATCTGGCGCCAAATCCGGTGACTCAGCATCTGAGTTCACTGGGTGTGACTATTTACTTTAACCACCGGCCAGAGAATGTGACAGATGTCAGCGTGGTCGTGGTATCCAGTGCTATTTCTCAGGATAACCCTGAGCTGGTGGCGGCCCGTGAGGCCAGGATTCCGGTGATCCGCCGGGCTGAAATGTTGGCCGAGCTGATGCGTTTCCGGCATGGGATCGCGATTGCCGGCACACACGGTAAAACCACCACCACGGCGATGGTTTCCAGTATCTATGCCGAAGGTGGGCTGGATCCGACGTTTGTTAATGGCGGACTGGTGAAAGCAGCCGGAACTCACGCCCGGTTGGGTAGCAGCCGCTACCTGATAGCAGAAGCCGATGAAAGTGATGCATCGTTCCTGCATCTGCAACCCATGGTTGCGATCGTCACCAATATCGAAGCAGATCATATGGACACCTATCAGGGGGATTTTGAAAACCTGAAACAGACGTTCGTGAACTTCCTGCATAACCTGCCATTTTATGGTCGCGCGGTGTTGTGTGTGGATGATCCTGTGATTCGTGAACTCATCCCACGAGTCGGACGTCAGATAACCACTTATGGTTTCAGTGATGATGCTGACGTAAGAATTGAAAATTATCAGCAACAGGGTGCCCGTGGCCACTTCCGGCTGGTACGTCAGGACAAGCCGGTGATGGACGTGACTCTGAACGCGCCCGGTCGTCACAATGCATTGAATGCTGCTGCGGCTGTCAGCGTTGCCACAGAAGAAGGCATCGATGATGCAGAGATACTGGCAGCACTGGAGAACTTCCAGGGAACCGGTCGGCGTTTCGACTTGCTGGGGGAATATCCGACGGCCCCGGTAAATGGAACCCGTGGAACGGCGATGTTGGTGGATGACTATGGTCATCACCCGACAGAAGTTGATGCCACCATCAAAGCAGCAAGAGCGGGCTGGCCGGATAAGAAACTGGTGATGATATTCCAGCCACATCGTTATACACGGACCCGTGATCTGTTTGATGATTTTGCCAATGTGCTATGTCAGGTGGATGTGTTGCTCATGCTGGACGTCTATTCAGCCGGGGAGGCGCCGATTGCCGGAGCTGACAGCAGGGCATTATGCCGGTCAATCCGTAGCCGTGGAAAAGTTGATCCGATTTTGGTGGCTGACAATGAGTTGCTTGCGGAAATGCTGGCTCCGGTATTGAGTGGTAATGATTTGATTCTGGCTCAGGGTGCAGGGACAGTGGGTCGTATTGCCCGGACTCTGGCTGAGCATAAATTACAGCCGGTTGCCCGCACGGAGGAGCAGCATGGTTGAAAAAATTGCTGTTTTGATGGGCGGGTCCTCGGCAGAACGAGAAGTTTCTCTTGAGTCAGGTCGTGCGGTCGTCGCCGGGTTAACTGCGGCGGGATGGAATGCTTATGGGATAGATACCCGTGAACAATCGGTACTTAGCCTGAAAGAACAAGGTTTTACCCGTGCATTTATTGCTCTGCATGGCCGTGGCGGGGAAGATGGGACACTGCAGGCGGTACTGGATTTTATCGGTTTGCCGTATACCGGCAGTGGTGTGATGGCTTCGGCAATCACCATGGATAAAGCCCGTACTAAATGGTTGTGGCAGGGGTGTGGATTGCCAACCAGCCGGTTTGTTTGTCTGACACGCCAGCAGATGAGCGCAGGGTTAGATCAGTCGACTCTGGAGTCAGTTAAGGCGCTGGGGCTGCCATTATTTGTAAAGCCTGGTAACGAAGGTTCCAGTGTTGGGATTAGCCGGGTTAACCATGCAGACGATCTGTTTGCTGCTTTAGAACTTGCTTTTCAATATGATAGCGAAGTTCTGGTCGAAGCTTTTCTCAGCGGTGAAGAATATACGGTTGCAATTATTGGCAATAAAGTTCTGCCTTCAATACGAATTAAAGCTAAAACAGAATTTTACGACTACAATGCAAAATATCTCGCTGATGACACAGAATATTTTTGTCCGTCAGGATTAGATGAACAACAACAGATTGCGCTGAATGAATTAGTGTTGGCGGCATGGCATTCTTTAGGTTGCAGCGGATGGGGTCGTGTTGATGTCATGATGGACGGAGAGGGTAATTTTCAGCTATTAGAGGTCAATACCTCGCCAGGCATGACCAGCCATAGTCTGGTGCCGATGGCAGCAAAACAGGCAGGTATAGAGTTTTCGCAATTAGTGACCATGATTCTGGAGTTAACAGACTGATATGTCTCAGGCGGCTTTAAATACACGCAACCGGGAACCACAGGATCGTATGGGGTCCGGACGTAGTAATGGTTCGCGCCTGTTCGGGATGATCTTTCTGTTAATGGTCATCGGTGTCATGGTGCTGGGTGGTGTGATGGTAGTGAAATGGATGGATGACGCATCCCGTTTACCACTTTCGAAACTGGTGGTTACCGGAGAAACGCATTACACCACTAACGATGATATCCGCCAGGCGATTTTATCACTGGGTCCACCAGGCACATTTATGTCACAGAATGTGGATGTGATACAGCAGCAGATTGAGCGGCTGCCATGGATTAAACAGGTCAGTGTACGTAAGCAGTGGCCTGACGAATTAAAGATTCATCTGGTTGAATATGTTCCTGTAGCCCGCTGGAATGATCAGAATGTGGTTGATGCGGATGGAGTGTCTTTTAGCTTACCTTTAAGCCAGTTGGGTAAGCAAGCGATGCCCATGCTCTACGGGCCAGAAGGCAGTGAGAAAGAGGTCATGGCTGGCTTCTATCAGATGAGCGATATGTTAAAGCCTTCGAAAGTTATTCTGAAGGCGGCTTCGATGACCGCACGACGTTCATGGCAACTGGTCACCAGTGATGATATGAAAATCGAACTGGGACGTGATGAAACAATGAAACGTTTACAACGTTTTATTGACCTTTACCCGGTACTGCTCAGGCAGGGGCAGGCGGAGAATAAACGGATAGGTTATGTGGACTTACGGTATGACTCCGGTGCGGCAGTTGGTTGGGTAGCCGCTCCTGTTGAACCTCAGACCACTAACCAGCAACAAAAGCAGGCACAGGCTAAACAATAATGATCAAGGCAACGGACAGAAAACTTGTAGTAGGACTTGAAATCGGCACCGCTAAGGTTGCTGCCCTTGTAGGGGAGATTCTGCCCGATGGTATGGTCAACATTATCGGAGTAGGCAGCTGTCCGTCCCGTGGGATGGATAAAGGCGGCGTAAACGATCTCGAGTCAGTGGTGAAATGCGTTCAGCGGGCGATAGACCAGGCTGAATTAATGGCTGACTGTCAGATATCGTCAGTTTACCTGGCGCTGTCCGGTAAGCATATCAGTTGTCAGAACGAAATCGGGATGGTTCCGATTTCGGAAGAAGAAGTAACCCAGGATGATGTAGAGAATGTGGTACATACGGCGAAATCAGTTCGTGTCCGTGATGAACACCGGATTTTGCACGTAATTCCTCAGGAATATGCCATCGACTATCAGGAAGGGATCAAAAATCCTGTAGGATTATCGGGGGTCAGGATGCAGGCGAAAGTGCATCTGATTACCTGTCATAACGATATGGCGAAAAACATCGTTAAAGCGGTTGAACGTTGTGGGTTGAAAGTGGACCAACTCATTTTCGCCGGACTGGCATCAAGTTATGCTGTTCTGACTGAAGATGAACGTGAACTGGGTGTCTGTGTGGTTGATATTGGTGGTGGTACAATGGACATGGCGGTCTATACCGGCGGAGCATTGCGACACACTAAAGTGATCCCTTATGCAGGGAATGTGGTGACCAGTGATATCGCCTATGCGTTTGGCACCCCGCCCACCGATGCGGAAGCGATTAAAGTCCGTCATGGTTGTGCCTTAGGTTCGATTGTGGGTAAAGACGAAAATGTCGAAGTCCCGAGTGTTGGCGGAAGGCCGCCACGCAGTCTGCAACGTCAGACGCTGGCTGAAGTGATCGAACCTCGTTATACCGAATTGTTAAACCTGGTGAATGACGAAATCCTTGAGCTTCAGGAACAGTTACGTCAGCAGGGAGTGAAGCATCATCTGGCTGCCGGCATCGTGTTAACCGGTGGGGCAGGGCAGATTGAAGGTCTGGCGGCTTGCGCGCAACGGGTATTCCATACTCAGGTCCGTATCGGTCAGCCTTTAAATATCACCGGCCTGACCGATTATGCGCAGGAACCCTACTATTCAACGGCTGTTGGCCTGTTGCATTATGGTAAGGAGTCTCATCTGGGTGGGGATGGTGATAGCGAGAAAAGAGCATCAGTCGGCGGTTGGTTTAAACGAATCAATAGTTGGCTTAAAAAAGAGTTTTAATTTTTACTAAAGGAGATCATGCTAACAGCATTTATGGTCTCCAGGCGACAGGCACATAACGGAGAGAAATCATGTTTGAACCTATGGAATTAACCAACGATGCGGTGATAAAAGTCATCGGCGTTGGCGGCGGCGGCGGTAACGCCGTAGAGCATATGGTACGCGAGCGTATCGAAGGTGTTGAATTCTTTGCAGTCAATACCGATGCTCAGGCATTACGTAAGACGGCTGTCGGTCAGACCATCCAGATTGGTAATAACATTACTAAAGGGCTGGGGGCGGGTGCGAACCCTGAAGTTGGCCGTAACTCAGCAGAAGAAGACCGTGAAGCACTACGCGCTGCGCTGGATGGTGCTGATATGGTGTTTATCGCTGCGGGTATGGGCGGTGGTACCGGTACGGGTGCTGCACCAGTGGTCGCTGAAGTTGCTAAAGATCTGGGTATCCTGACAGTGGCTGTTGTGACCAAGCCATTTAACTTTGAAGGCAAAAAGCGTATGGCTTTTGCTGAGCAGGGTATTGCTGAACTTTCCAAGCATGTTGACTCATTAATCACCATTCCAAATGACAAACTGCTGAAAGTGCTTGGTCGTGGTATTTCGTTGCTGGATGCTTTTGGCGCTGCGAACGATGTATTAAAAGGTGCTGTTCAGGGTATCGCTGAACTGATCACCCGTCCGGGCCTGATGAACGTCGACTTTGCTGACGTACGTACAGTGATGTCTGAAATGGGTTATGCCATGATGGGTTCCGGCGTTGCCTGTGGTGAAGATCGTGCTGAAGAAGCGGCTGAAATGGCTATTTCCAGCCCGTTACTGGAAGATATCGATCTGTCAGGTGCGCGTGGTGTGCTGGTTAACATCACTGCTGGCTTCGACCTGCGTCTGGATGAGTTCGAAACCGTCGGTAACACCATCCGTGCATTTGCATCAGATAATGCGACCGTGGTTATCGGTACTTCACTGGATCCGGAAATGAACGACGAACTGCGTGTCACTGTCGTTGCGACAGGTATCGGCATGGACAAACGTCCTGAGATAACCCTGGTGACCAACAAAAATGCCAGCCAGCCAGTGATGGACCACCGTTACCAGCAGCATGGTCTGACACCATTACCACAGGAACAAAAACCTGCGGCTAAAGTCGTCAATGACCCAGCTGGCCAGGCGAATAAAGAGCCTGATTATCTTGATATTCCAGCGTTTTTGCGTAAGCAGGCTGACTAAGAATATACCGATATTTGGCCTTGCTCGCTCTTTGTGCTAAAATGGCGGCAACTAAGTAGTGTATAGTCATGAACGAAGAGTAATTTTGCGAGATTAATACGATGATCAAACAAAGGACATTAAAACGTATTGTTCAGGCGACAGGTATCGGTTTACATACCGGTAAGAAAGTCACCCTGACTCTGCGCCCTGCGTCGGCCAATACCGGGGTCATCTATCGTCGCACAGACTTGAATCCACCGGTGGATTTTCCGGCTGATGCAAAATACGTGCGCGATACCATGCTGAGTACCTGCCTGGTAAACGACGAAGGTGTGCGTATTTCGACCGTCGAGCATTTAAATTCGGCGCTGGCCGGGCTGGGTATCGACAATATTATTGTTGAAGTTGATGCGCCAGAAATCCCGATTATGGATGGTAGTGCTGCACCGTTCGTTTACCTGCTGCTGGATGCAGGGGTTGAAGAACTTAACAGCGCTAAAAAATTCGTTCGTATTAAACAGGCTGTACGCGTTGAAGACGGTGATAAGTGGGCAGAGCTGAAACCTTACAATGGTTTTTCTCTGGATTTTACTATCGACTTTAAACACCCGGCGATAGATGCAAGTTCACAGCGTTATCAGCTGAACTTCTCGGCCGATGCATTTGTTCGCCAGATTAGTCGTGCCCGTACCTTCGGCTTCATGCATGAAATCGAATATCTGCAGTCTCGTGGCCTGTGCCTGGGCGGTAGTCTTGACTGTGCGATTGGCCTGGATGAATTCCGTGTACTGAATGAAGATGGCCTGCGTTTTGAAGACGAGTTTGTTCGCCACAAAATGCTGGATGCTATCGGTGACTTATTTATGTGTGGTCATAACGTGATTGGTGCATTTACTGCATTCAAATCCGGACATGCACTGAACAACAAGTTGCTTCAGGCGGTGCTGGCAAAACAGGAAGCCTGGGAATGGGCAACCTTTGAAGATGAAGCCGAATTGCCTCAGGCGTTTAAAGCACCGAATCTGGTTCTGGCCTGATAAAATCTAAGAACAGCAGGAATTACTGATACTCTCTCCGGTCAGTAAGCCTGCTGTTTTTTTGTTCCCACCTGATGTTCTGCCGAAAAAATCAGCAAAAATCCTGAATTTATTCGCCTGCTCCTTATTCTCTGATGTTGAAAACTGTCATTAGTGTTACTATCTCTGATATATCAAAGGACATGTCCGGCTGGTTTTTGCAGGGATAGCTGAATTTCCCCCGGATGTGCGTATACCCGTATTCAATGGACAGATTGTGATCGGACTTTTTTCACGTTGGCGACAACTTGGCATGCGTTATTTCTGGCCGCATCTCCTGCTGGGGATGGTCGCGGCGAGTCTTGGCTTGCCGGTAGCGAATGCACAGGCGCTTGAATCCGGCAATGGTGCGGATGTTCCTGCCAATACCCTGTTCATCGGTAATACTGTCCCGTTTGAGAACCTGTTGCGGAGTCGTTCGACGGTCCGCCGCCCCGGGGTGAGTGTAGATTACTGGCATCAGCATGCTATTCGGGTGGTGATTCGCCATCTGTCATTTTCCCTGCCGCAGATTCAGCCAGAAACACAGCAACAATTATTACCACTGGCAGTGCAAAAAATTGCAGTACTGCAGTCGCTGCATGCTCTGCTAACCACCAGGCCTCCTGCCGGTGTGGTGATTTCCCGCCCGCGGCCTGAGGGTATCCGGACTCCTTCTGTTTTTAATAGTGGCCTGTGGCTGGCCGGGACCCAGGGCATCCGTGCCGGACCCAGGGCCGCCTGAGATCAAGCAAACAATTACCCCCAATTTTTGCAGCAAATTTTTGCTGAATTGAGATTATAAAAAAATGGTCATTAAATTATTAACTAAAATTTTTGGTAGCAGTAATGATCGTACTTTACGCCGTATGCGTAAAACGGTTGATATTATTAATAAAATGGAACCACAGTTCACAGCGCTGACTGATGAACAACTGAAAGCAAAAACAGCAGAGTTCCGTGCCCGTCTGGAAAAAGGTGAAGTGCTGGAAAGCCTGATTCCTGAAGCCTTCGCCACGGTTCGTGAAGCCAGTCGCCGTATCTTTAATATGCGCCATTTCGATGTGCAGTTAATGGGTGGTATGGTGCTGAATGAGCGTTGCATTGCAGAGATGCGTACCGGTGAAGGTAAAACCCTGACAGCAACTCTGCCTGCTTATCTGAATGCATTGTCAGGTAAAGGTGTGCACGTAGTGACGGTCAACGATTATCTGGCCCAGCGTGATGCGGAAAATAACCGTCCGTTATTTGAATTCCTCGGCCTGACCGTCGGTATTAACCTGCCAGGAATGCCGGCTCCTGCTAAGCGTGAAGCCTATGGCGCGGATATCACCTACGGCACTAATAACGAATATGGTTTTGACTACCTGCGCGACAACATGGCTTTCAGCCCGGAAGAGCGCGTGCAGCGTAAACTAAACTACGCCCTGGTGGATGAAGTTGACTCCATCCTGATTGATGAAGCTCGTACCCCTCTGATTATTTCCGGCCCGGCAGAAGACAGTTCTGAGTTGTATATCAAGGTCAATAAAATTATTCCTCATCTGGTGCGTCAGGATAAAGAAGACTCTGACACTTTCCAGGGAGAGGGTGATTTCTCTGTTGATGAGAAATCCCGCCAGGTGCATTTGACCGAACGTGGGTTGGTGAAGATTGAACAGCTGCTGGTCAGCCAGGGAATCATGGAAGAAGGTGAATCGCTGTATTCTCCTACCAATATCATGTTGATGCATCACGTTACAGCTGCACTGCGTGCACATGCGTTATTTACCCGTGATGTTGACTACATCGTGAAAGACGGTGAAGTGGTTATCGTTGATGAACATACAGGACGTACCATGCAGGGCCGTCGTTGGTCAGATGGTTTGCATCAGGCGGTTGAAGCTAAAGAAGGGGTGGAAATCCAGAACGAAAACCAGACTCTGGCTTCTATCACCTTCCAAAACTATTTCCGTCTGTATGACAAACTGGCCGGAATGACCGGGACTGCCGATACCGAAGCCTTTGAATTCAGTTCAATCTACAAACTGGATACGATTGTACTGCCGACTAACCGTCCGATGGTCCGTAAAGATCTTCCGGATCTGGTCTATATGACAGAGAAAGAGAAAATTGATGCCATCATCGAGGATATCCGCGAGCGCACCGCTAACGGTCAGCCAGTACTGGTCGGTACTATTTCGATTGAGAAATCAGAGGTCGTCTCGCATGAGCTGACTAAAGCCGGAATTAAGCATAATGTTCTGAACGCTAAATTTCATGCCAGCGAAGCTGATATCATCGCCCAGGCAGGTCAGCCGTCAGCGGTGACGATTGCGACCAACATGGCGGGTCGTGGTACTGACATTATGCTGGGCGGCAGTTGGCATGCTGAAGTTGAGGCTCGTGAGAACCCATCTGAAGAAGAAATCAGTGCCATTAAAGCTGAATGGCAAAAACGTCATGATGCAGTGTTAAACTCAGGTGGTTTGCATATCATCGGTACTGAACGTCATGAATCTCGTCGTATCGATAACCAGCTGCGCGGTCGTGCCGGTCGTCAGGGGGATAAAGGTTCTTCCCGTTTCTACCTGTCAATGGAAGATGCACTGATGCGTATTTTCGCCTCAGACCGTGTGTCAGGCATGATGCGTAAACTGGGGATGAAGCCAGGCGAAGCTATTGAGCATCCATGGGTGACCAAAGCTATCGCTAATGCACAGCGTAAAGTTGAAAGCCGTAACTTTGATATCCGTAAACAGTTGCTTGAATACGATGATGTCGCGAGTGATCAGCGTCGTGCAATCTATACACAGCGTAATGAATTGCTGGATGTGTCTGATGTGAGTGAGACCATTAATGGTATTCGCGAAGATGTCATGACGGCGACTATCGATAGTTATATTCCGCCACAGTCTCTGGAAGAGATGTGGGATATTCCGGGGCTGGAAGAGAGGTTACGCAATGACTTCGATCTGAATCTGCCGATTGCTGAGTGGCTGGATAAAGAGCCGGAGCTCCATGAAGAAACATTACGCGAACGTATCATGCAACGCACTCTGGAGAATTACAGAGAGAAAGAGGTTGTCGTCGGCGCGGATATGATGCGTAACTTTGAAAAAGGTGTAATGCTTCAGACACTGGATTCATTGTGGAAAGAGCATCTGGCGGCCATGGATTATTTACGTCAGGGTATCCATTTGCGTGGTTATGCACAAAAAGATCCGAAACAGGAATATAAACGTGAATCTTTCGCTATGTTCTCTAACATGCTGGAATCACTGAAATATGAAGTGATCAGTACCCTGAGCAAAGTTCAGGTTCGCATGCCAGAAGAAATTGAAGCGCTTGAGCAACAACGTCGTGAAGAAGCAGAACGTTTAGCCAGCCAGCAGCAGCTTAGTCATGTGGATTCTGATACTGCCGCTGCCGAAGAGTTAGCCTCTCAAAGCGGTGAGCGTAAAGTTGGGCGTAATGATCCCTGTCCTTGTGGTTCAGGTAAAAAATTCAAGCAATGTCATGGACGAATTGCCTGAGTGACCTGTAACCGGCCGTAAGGCCGGCTTGTTGCGGCTCATAAGAAGAAGGTTCATGGTGACATGGACCTTTTTATTGGCCGTTATTCACGGGTATCTCTTCAGCATTGTCATGATATCGGGATTTTATTTCCGACAAACAACGAATATTAAGGTAATCAATGAAACATCTTCAGGTAGCGGTAGGTATTATTCGGGATCCTGCGCGGGGAATTTTTCTTGCCCAACGTTCATCGACTTCACATATGGCAAACAAATGGGAGTTTCCCGGCGGGAAAATTGAGCAAGGCGAAACTGCTGAGCAGGCGCTGAAGCGTGAACTTATGGAAGAAACTGGCATTGAAGTACTTTCTGCACAACCGGCTGGGAACGCTGACCACACCTATGATAATGTCCGGGTCACCCTGCACTTTTTTATTGTTGAACAGTGGAATGGCGAGCCCTGGGGCAAAGAAGGGCAGCCACAGCGCTGGGTCGCACAGCAGGATCTTCAGGCAGACGAATTCCCGCCGGCTAATCATCAACTGGTTGGCAAACTGGTTGCCGGCGAGCTGTAATCCGGAGAGGGGCAATGCGATGGCGTCTTGCCCCTGTCTGTTGGCCGCGTTATTCCCCGCTCCACTCTTCGTCTTCAGAAAGTTTATCATCCACCGGGATACGTTTTTCCTCGGCGGCCCACTCACCCAAATCGATCATCTGGCAACGTTTTGAACAAAACGGCCGCCATGGGCTGAGCTCATCCCAGATGACATCTTTTTGGCAAGTAGGGCATTGAACTGTGACAATCTCTTCCTGCATACATTCCTCTTAACAACATGCGAGTTCAAACTGTAACCGGGACGGTATTTCTCCGCCGCCAGTATCCATCGGTAAAAAACGGATGGCGTAACGATTTTTGTGACCAGAAATCTGCGGGTAAAGTGCAGTGCTGTTATCCACCTTCAGCCTGAGTAAATCGGCATCTTCGGCAGTATCCTGGAAAAAACCATTCAGGCTTGTTTGTGACTGAAAATTACCTGACTGGCGGATAAGTTCCAGGACTGAAGCCAGGCTTTCACGCAGTGGTTCCAGGGTAGTATACCATTCTGTGACCTGGGCCTGGCGTTCCTCTTCCGGCAGGTTTAGCCATACATGCAGAGCTGGCAGGTCAAAGCTGCAACATCCACCAGGGATGCTCAGACGCTGCCGGACCTGACTGATAAACCGGTCTTCGCGCAGTTGTTGTCCCATACGAGGTGCTGTCATCAGTCGCGCTGACTGGCCTTTCAACTGCTGCAGTAGTTCTGTCACCCTAAGAGTGTCGACCCCGCTGACACTCAGCCAGCTTTGCAGTTTCTGTTGTTGACGATCCAGCTCTTTTACGAGGTCTGCCCGCATATCGCCGCGATCAAAAATATCCAGTAAATCGCCGATACCACGGAAAAAACTCAAAGCGGAGACTGGATCACTGACCGGCATACTCCCGGTTAATTGCTGCATGAGATACTCAATTCTCAACCAGGTACGCATCTTTTCATTTAACGGATATTCAAACAGGACAACAGAGCTCATGGTACCGATCCTTTTTTTGCTGACGCCTGTAACTGATAGCGCTGGTATAGCATAGCCACGACCTGCTGCTGTTCTTCCGGTGAACCGGAATTATCAATCACATCATCGGCAATCTGTAAGCGCGATTGCCGGCTGGCCTGAGCCGTCAGAATGTCAGCGGCCTGCTGACGCGTAATATTATCTCTGGCCATGGTGCGGCGAATCTGTGTTTCTTCATCGATATCGACTACCAACACCCGATCTGCCTGGTCTTGCAAGCCGTTTTCTGTGAGAAGTGGCACGACCCAAAGACACCAGTCGTCAGTAATTTCGTTGATCAATTGTTGTGTCTGTTGCTGAATCAACGGATGCAACAGATCATTCAGCCATTGCTTACTGACAGGATCAGCAAAAATGCGCTGCCGTAGCCAGCCCCGGTTTAAGTTTCCTCCAGGCAATATGGCCTGTGGACCAAAGTGATTGCGGATTTCGCTAAGAGCCGGTGAGCCGGGTTCGACGACCTGACGGGCAATAATGTCTGCATCGACAATTTTTACCCCTAACCGGGCGAACATTTCTGCGATAGTGGTTTTGCCGCTACCAATACCTCCGGTGAGCGCAACAACATAAGGCATATGGTATGTATCCTGACAGTAAGCGGGCGAATCAAAATGCAGAGTAACTCACGTGCGCCGAAAATTATCTCAGTCTGAATAAGCGAATTGTAGCTCAATAAAAACCAAAAACGCAGCCTTGTTGTTGCTTTATTGCAGCGTATGATAACACTGGAAGGAACATACGATGTCTCACTGTAACAGGAACGGACTAAATTATGCGTATTGAAGAAGATATCAAACTGGGATTCAAGGATGTCCTGATCCGGCCGAAGCGTTCTACGCTCCAAAGCCGCTCGCAGGTTGAACTTAGCAGGGATTTTACCTTTAAACACTCCGCACTGAACTGGTCCGGGGTGCCGGTGATTGCTGCCAACATGGATACTGTAGGAACTTTTCAGATGGCAACGGCGCTGGCTGATTTTGGGATGCTTACCGCGGTCCATAAACATTACAGTGTCGAACAGTGGCAGCAATTTTTGCAGGATACCTCAGAAAAGGTGCTCAGTCATGTGATGGTATCTACCGGAACATCTGCTGCTGATTTCGGGAAGTTGAAACAGATACTGGCTCTTTCCTCCGGTCTGAATTTTATCTGTATCGATGTGGCGAATGGTTACTCAGAACACTTTGTTAATTTTCTACAGCGCGCCAGGGAAGCCTTCCCGGATAAGACGATTTGTGCCGGTAATGTGGTCACTGGCGAAATGGTGGAAGAGCTGATCCTCTCGGGAGCCGATATTGTCAAAGTCGGGATTGGGCCGGGGTCAGTGTGTACCACCCGGGTGAAAACCGGCGTGGGTTATCCCCAGTTATCTGCCGTGATTGAATGCGCAGACGCCGCTCACGGGCTGGGTGGACAGATAGTCAGTGATGGCGGCTGCAGTGTGCCAGGAGATGTTGCTAAAGCGTTCGGTGGTGGTGGTGATTTTGTTATGCTCGGGGGAATGCTAGCCGGCCATGATGAATGTGAAGGCACCATTGTGGAAGAGAATGGTCACTCTTATATGTTGTTTTATGGCATGAGTTCGGAATCTGCAATGAAACGCCATTCAGGCAGTGTCGCAGAGTATCGTGCCGCAGAAGGCAAAACTGTTCGCTTGCCGTTGCGGGGGCCTGTTGAGCCGACAGTCAGGGATATCCTGGGAGGCTTACGTTCCGCCTGTACTTATGTGGGAGCGGAACGGTTAAAGGAACTGACTAAGCGCACTACCTTTATCAGGGTGGCGGAGCAGGAAAACCGGACCTATAACGGTCAGGAGTAATGACCGGACAGCCTGCGTGTTTAACCAGCCAGCAGGCTGTCTGTTAAATCTGGCAGAGACTGAATGGGTCTGTGGATCCCAGCAGGGGGAGAGTTCAGGCCACCAGGAGATACTGTTGCTGGTTTTCACTTCCCTGTGGGCTGACTGAATACGACAGGGGCAGCCTTATTGGATGTGTTTGAATGGCTGTGAACCCGTTTTTTCGTCAGTCTCTTTACCAGAAAGAACTCTGACTGCAACAACAAAGCCTCACCAGCGCTAAGTTACCGGGCCCTTCGCTATAACAGGGCCTCACCCAGACTGAACATGGGTAAATACATTGCCACCACAATGCTGCCGGTAATGATACCGGTGATGAGTAACATGACAGGTTCGACTGATGCTGCAAGGTCTGCTGTTGTCCTGCTGGCCTGGGTTTCATACCAGTCGGCCAGGCGGCCAAATAAGTGGTCCAGAGTACCTGTCTGTTCACCTAACCGGGTCAGCATATAGCAGAGTGGCGGGAAACCCACTTGTTGAATTAAGCCTGATGACAAGGATTGCCCTTGTTCAATGTGCATGCGGAGATTATCCAGCCCCTGCTGCCAGAGTATACCATGTTGAAGCTTTCCGGTGATTTTAAGTCCCTCCCTCAATGGTAACCCTGACTGTTGCGTCAGTGCCAGTACGCTGAATATCTGTGCCAGGATGGTGGACTGCCACAGCACTCCAGCCAGAGGCAGTCTCAACAGAAAGCGTTGTTCAGTCAGTTGCCATGCATGATTACTTCGTCGCTTGATTTGCCATCCAAAAATTAAGGCGATTAAGAGCGCTGCAATTCCTGGCAAAATGGCTATCAGGTTATCTGATAACGAAATTAACAGCCGTGTGAATTCTGGTAACGGGGTATTTGATGAACGGTAAATCGCGGCAAATTCCGGCAAAACCCATAATAACATCCCGCTACTGATTAGCACCGTCAGTAACAACATGAACAGTGGATAGCGCATGGCCTTAAGAAGTTGCTGTTTCAACTGTAACTGTCGTTGCTGCTGCTGAGCCAGTTTAATGCAGCAATACTCCAGTTGTCCGGTCTGCTCTCCGGCACTGATCAGTGAAATACAGACGGGCGGGAAAATTTCTGGCCATTGCCGAAGTGCTACTGAAAATGATTGTCCGGAAAGTATTTGCTGTTGCAACTGCAGCATTACTGACCGCCAGTGTCTTGCCGGATGGCTGCCAGCCAGCAGGCTCAAACCATCAGCCAGCGGTAAGCCAGCCTGTAACAGTGTCCCTGTCTGGCTGAAGAACAATATCCTCTCTGGCCATCGCCAGTGACGGGCTGAGTAGGTTTTCCTTTGGATAATCTCTGTTGGCACCAGACCTTCAGTCTGCATGAAATCGACCAGTTGCTGCCGTGTTCTCACCAGTGTTGAACCGGCACAATATTCTCCCTGACGATTCACTGCCTGCCAGTCAAACAATATTGAATGATCCACCAGGTCCTCCGGTTATTCTGACCACTTCAGCCCATGACGTTTGTCCCTCTCTGACGGCATTCAGTCCGGCAACGAATAATGTTTGCATCCCCTGGCGAATAGTGATGGCCTTCAGCTCCTCTGCAGAGGCATCCCGGGCAATAGCCTGATGGAGCTCTCCCTGTACAGTCAGTATTTCAAATAATGCGATACGGCCATAATACCCCGAAAAACAGTGGTCACACCCGACAGGCAGCCAGTGTGTTAGACAGGGCTCTCCAAACGACGCAGGAAGTGTTATCTCTGTTGCTGACACTTTGCGGCAGTGATAACAGAGTTTACGAACCAGTCGCTGTGCAATAACCAGTTTGAGGGAGGCTGCGAGCAGATAGCCGGCAATGCCCATTTGTCGTAGGCGGATAAGTGTTTCATGGGTTGAGTTGGTATGCAGTGTGGAAAGAACCAGGTGCCCGGTTTGTGCGGCTTTAACGGCTATTTCGGCGGTTTCATTATCCCGTATTTCGCCAATCATAATGACATCAGGATCCTGACGGAGTAATGCCCGTAAAATACGGGCGAAATCCAGACCTGCTTTGCTGTTAATCTGCGACTGATTTATACCATTGAGCGGCATTTCAACAGGGTCTTCAACACTACTGAGATTTTTATCACTAGAGTTAAGTTTGTTCAGCAGACTATAGAGGGTAAAGGTTTTTCCGCTTCCGGTTGGCCCGGTCACCAGGATCATTCCCTGAGGCTGGTTAAGCACATTAAGAACTTGTCGTAAATGATGCTCACTCAGTCCTAACTGTTGTGGGTCCAGAGTCGCAGGGAGTAACTGCAGCCGCCTGAGCACCAGTTTTTCTCCGAGCCTTGTTGGTAAGGTCGATAAACGAAAGCTGTGATTCTCTCCGTTAATTTCAAGTGATAACTGGCCATCCTGAGGTAAGCGAGATTCGGCAATATCCAGTCCTGCCAGAATCTTAAACCTGGCGATCAGCGCCTGAGCTGTACAGGAGCCGGGAAGACTGGCGGGCTGCAGTAAGCCATCAATGCGTAGCCGGATGACGACTCCCTGCAGAGTTTGCTCAAGATGAATATCTGATGCCCTCTGCCTGACGGCAAGATGCAACAGTTGGCTGGCAATCTGTGGAACTCCTGGCGCTTCATATTCGGGAGCTTCCTGAGTCAGATGGGAAGGCTGATTCCTGAGATGACTTTCAATTCTGGCCTCTGGCCAGATCTCAAATTCTACCTGGCACTGGCTGGCAAAACATAATGTTTCGATAATTTCTGCAGAGGGCTGAGAAGTTACCGCCAGTATCATACGTTGGTGATCGCGGAAAATAATACAGGCAGGGAGCTGGCGGCAGAGGAGATCCAGAGGTAAAGATGTCATAAAACCTCCGACTGATCGCTGAATCTGAACTGGCTCTGACAGTTATTCAGTAATAAGCGATTTTCACTCTGGCATTTCTTGTACCACTGCAAATCACCCTTTTTAGGATCCCAGCGCGGGAAAAGTTGGACACGCAGGCCTTTCAGTGTCTCGAGCCCATTCAGGGTGATCTGCCCGTTACTGATGGTTATTTTTTCAGTGTAACGGGAACCCTTTTCGCCGGGAATACCATAGGTTTCTGCATTACAGTTTTGTACGCTCCCGGTCTCCATGGCACAGAGTTCAATCGCCGTTTTATAAGGCATCATCAGTTGCAACATATCGGTGATAGCGGCCTTCTGCAGGTAGTTCTGATAAGCCGGTAATCCAATGGCACTGAGGATGGCGATGATAGCAATAACGATCATCAGTTCTGTGAGCGTAAATCCTTGCTGGTTATGCATGCTGTCCTCCTTAAGCAATGAGTCAGGAGAATAACGTGGTCACACCAGCAACTCATGCGCTCGACAATCACGCTGAGAAAGGACTCTGCGAGATTGTCGTAATATTACGTCGTTGCAATGAATCGTGCGGGATGGCTTAAAATCTTTTTGGGGTGTTAACCTGTAATTAGCGATCGGAGGTCTTAAATTGCAGCGATATACTCAGAGGTCTCTGGTGGCGAATCAGGGCATCTGCAGCGACATAACCGATACCCGTCTGCAGCAGTGCGGCAAGATCACCCCCGTCAATATTCCCCCCGACTTCCAGATGTGTTTGTGCTGAGTTTTTGCTGGTAAAGGTGACGGCGGTAGTGATCTCTGCCGGAGTAAAGCCGTTAAGCAAAATAAAGTTAGCCTCGGCACTGATTGCTTCTGACAACTGTTGTTGAGACGTCACTTCAATTTCAACTGGCCGATCCGGGTCTATCCAGCGGGCATTTTCTACCGCCTCTAATACTGAACCACAGGCAATAATATGATTTTCCCGCAGCGGAATCATGTCGCTAAAGTCCATGCATCCAAACTGTTTCGTCCCTGTTAGCAGGGCAAATTTCAGACTGTTAGTGCCGGGAGTATTCCCCAGACTGTCGATTAACCGGGTTCCCGACCCGACAAACTGTTGAGCGTATGCATTAATTTGTGTGGCAACGCCGGAAAGATTTTGTAAAAAATGGACAACCACACTCTCTGCCACCAGTAATGCTGACGCAGGGCCGCTGACGGTTGCCAGTGTTTGCCCGGCCTGAATGGTATCCGCATCATTGACCTGCCATTGCACATTGATGCTGGTATCCAACTGGCTGAATACCTCATCCGCCCAGGCTTTCCCGCAGAAAATACCGGTTTCTTTGCAGACAATAACGGCGTGTCCGGCTTTAACTCCCGACAGGGTAGGAGCGGGGTGGGCATTTTTCAGTGCTAACTGAACAGACTCAGGAATTTCTGTCTGAATTCGTTCCAGTAAAAGTTGGCGGCAGTGTTCTGCGGCGTAATGGCTAATCGGCATAAGGTGGTTTGCTCCTTTTATGGCAGGAATAAATACTGTAGCCTGAAGCGCAACACACCACCAGTTGAATAGAGTAACCAGTTGAGTATCAGGTTAAGCATCGGAATAACCACAATAAACACAGAATACTGGTCTGTATTATCAGGAAACAATATCATGCCAGTATTTATGATATTCTCAAATCCAGGCGGGGAAACGGCACAGGTATGAAAATAGAATCAGGCTGGCTGACAGAGGCAAGAAAGGTACCTTCAGAACATTTTAATGAGCGTCCTGAAGATACCAGCCCCTGGTTACTGGTGGTGCATAATATCAGCCTTCCGCCAGGAAAGTTCGGCGGGCCCTGGATTGATCAGCTTTTTACCGGCTGCCTTGATCCACAAGCCGACCCCTATTTCAAAGATATTGCTGAGCTCAAAGTCGCCGCGCATTGTCTTATTCGCCGTGACGGAGAAATTGTCCAGTATGTGGCTTTTGATAAACGGGCCTGGCATGCCGGACAGTCATGTTATCAGGGGCTAAGTAATTGTAATGATTTCTCTGTTGGTATCGAACTGGAAGGAACCGATACTCTTCCCTATACCGAACAGCAGTATCAGGCTCTCTGTCAGCTAACCCGTACCCTGATGAATTGTTATCCGATTAAAAGTGAACATGTTACCGGGCACAGTGATATCGCTCCCGGCAGGAAGACGGACCCGGGAGAGGCATTCGACTGGCACTATTACCGGCAGAAATTGCTCGCCATGACAAATAAGTAAACCGGAATAAATGAAGAGAAAGGCTGGAAAGTATGACGTTATTTAGTTTGTTACTGGTTCTCGGCTGGGAACGTTTATTTAAGCTCGGGGAGCACTGGCAGCTTGAGCACCGCCTGAGACCGGTGTTTCGCGGACAAACGCATTTCTCGATGGTGCGAACCGCCGGAATGGTTATTCTGGCCATGTTAATCACTCTGGTACTGGTACTCAGCTTAAAAGGGATATTATTTGGCATTGCCTCTTTATTATTGTGGGTCGTGGTCGGCGTTCTGTGCATCGGTGCAGGCGTGACTCGTCGGCATTATCATGCTTATCTAAAGTCTGCCAGCCATGATGATAATGTCGCTCATCAGGCAATGGCAGAAGAGTTAAGTATGATCCACGGTTTGCCGGATACTGCCAACGAACGCGTATACCTGCGGGAATTACAAAATGCACTGTTGTGGATTAATTATCGCTTTTACCTCGCACCATTGTTCTGGTTCGTGGTTGGTGGTCCCTGGGGACCGGTAACGCTGATGGGCTATGGTTTTTTACGCGCGTGGCAGGGCTGGCTGGCAGCCAACCATACGGCGGCAGAGCGTGAACAATCCGGTGTCGACCGGTTGTTGTTTGTTATCGACTGGATTCCGGTGCGTCTGGCTGGGTTAGCCTATGCGCTCCTTGGTCATGGTGAAAAAGCATTACCGGCATGGTTTAAGTTTATGACAGATATTCGCCACAAGCCTTATCAGGTTCTGACGCAACTGGCTCAGTTTTCACTGGAGCGTGACCCCTGCACTGATAAAGTTGAAAAACCGCGTATTGCAGTGGCACTGGCGAAAAGAATTACCCTGGTGCTGGTGGTTGTCGTGGCATTACTCACGATTACCGGGACGTTGTTGTAACCGGGGAAGGGATTTATCACCATAAAAAAAACGGGCGCAGTTCGAACTGCGCCCGTTTTTGTTTATCTTTTCCGAACTGTATCAGGCTGTCTGATTTTTGCGGGTGAACCGGTAACCAATAGCCAGAATAACCAGCCAGACCGGAATCAGCCACACAGAGATAGCCATGCCCGGGGTCATCATCATGATGACCAGAATGGCCAGCATAAACAGCAGGCAAATCCAGTTCCCCAGCGGATAGAACAGTGACGGGAAACGGGTGGTTACCCCTTGTTTATCTTTGGTTTTGCGGAATTTCAGGTGAGCCAGGCTTATCATCGCCCAGTTGATTACCAGCGCAGATACCACCAGAGACATCAGCAGGCCAAAGGCTTCTGCTGGCATCAGGTAATTAATTAATACACCAATGGCGGTGGCGAGTGCAGACAGACCCAATGCCACATAAGGGACACCACGACGGTCCACTTTTAGCAAGGAACGCGGCCCGTTGCCTTGTTTCGCCAGACCGTACAGCATCCGACTGTTACTGTATACGCAACTGTTATATACCGATAATGCCGCAGTCAGGATAACAACATTCAGGGCATTAGCCACCAGACTGTCGCCCAGTTCATGGAAAATCATGACAAACGGGCTGCCACCTTCAACGACCTTAGTCCACGGATAAAGAGACAGCAGGACAGTCAGGGAGCCGATATAAAAAATCAGGATACGGTAGATCACCTGATTGGTGGCTTTCGGAATGCTGATTTCAGGATTGTCGGCTTCTGCCGCAGTAATCCCTACCAGCTCCAGCCCACCGAAGGAAAACATAATGACCGCCAGGGACATCACCAGCCCGGTAATTCCATGCGGGAAAAATCCGCCTGCCTGCCAGATATTCGTCACAGATGCGCCCGGTGCACCATTACCGCTGAACAGCATCCAGCCGCCGAAAATGATCATACCCACCACGGCGACGACTTTAATGATAGAAAACCAGAATTCCATCTCACCGTAGATTTTGACATTGGTCAGATTAATGGCATTGATCAGCACGAAGAAGATCGCGGCAGATACCCAGGTCGGGACTTCAGGCCACCAGTACTGGATATATACGCCTACCGCGGTGAGTTCTGCCATGGCGACCAGCACATAAAGAACCCAGTAGTTCCAGCCAGAAGCAAATCCGGCAAAACTCCCCCAATATTTATAGGCAAAGTGGCTGAAAGAACCGGCTACCGGTTCTTCAACCACCATCTCTCCCAGTTGGCGCATAATCATAAATGCAATAAATCCGCCGATGGCATATCCCAGAAGTACCGAGGGCCCGGCCATTTTAATCGTTTGAGCAATCCCAAGAAACAGGCCAGTCCCAATGGCACCCCCCAGAGCGATCAACTGAATATGACGGTTTTTCAACCCTCTCTTCAGTGTGTCCTCTTGCTGTTTTTCCATACAAACCTCGTGATGATGAACAGAGCGACTATCCACAGTGCCGAATGCCGCCATTTATATGACTATGATTATTATTTTTACCCTGTGACTCGCGGTGAGAGCACTAAATCAGTCCGCGCATCAGAATAGAGATAAGTTGTCTTTATTGCACCAGACTTTTGTTGTTTAGTGCGGAAAATATGATATACCTCTGCCGGCCATCGACAGATCGGCCGACAATAGAATTGCAGCGAGCTGATTGTTTTCTAACAAAAATATCCACAGGACTGTTGCGGGTTATCTGAACAGTTGCCATACACTCATCTGAATGGCGGGACAAAAACAGTGAATAATTGCATTCGCTCCGTCTGAAAACGCGATCGGGGATTATAGACACCTGGTAAATAGTTTGTTACTTTACCGCCGTATTTTGCGAATTGGTCATACCAATTATCCGTTCATGGACAAGGAACTCACGAATACTTCGCGATGGCATATAGCAAAATCCGACAACCCAAGCTCTCTGATGCCATAGAGCAACAGTTGGCGACACTTATCATGGAAGGTTCACTGTGCCCCGGGGAGCAGCTTCCTCCGGAACGTGAACTTGCCCGCCAGTTTGATGTATCACGCCCTTCAGTGCGCGAAGCTATTCAACGCCTGGAAGCCAGAGGTTTGTTGTCACGGCGTCAGGGGGGAGGAACCTTTGTGCAAAATGAATTGTGGCACAGCGTCAGCGATCCCCTGGTTGGACTGCTGGCTAACTCATCGGAGTCCCGGTTTGATTTTCTGGAGACACGGCATGCACTGGAAGGTATTGCCGCGTATTATGCTGCCCTACGGGGAACCGAGGAAGACTTGCAGCGAATTCAGGAATATTATCTGCGGATTCGGCTGGCCCAGGACAGTGGTAACCTTGCTCTCGAGGCGAGTGCCGTCATTAAATATCAAATAACCGTCACCGAAGCCGCTCATAATGCGGTGTTACTGCATTTGGTTCGTGCAATGGGGCCGTTACTTGAGCAGAATGTCCGGGAAAATTTTGAAATACTGTACTTAAGCCGCGATATGTTAGCGAAAGTGAGCGGACACCGCGCCAGAATTTTTGAGGCGATTATTGCACGTGAGCCGGAAAAAGCCCGTGAAGAATCAAACTCACACCTGGCGTTTATTGAGGAGATATTGCTGGACAGAAGCCGGGAACAAAGCCGGCGGGAACGTTCTTTAAGACGTCTTCAGCAACGTAAGGATTAAGCACATTCGGTGTGCAATAAAAGATAGGTTTATCGGCGGCGCTGTACCCTGAAATATTGCCGGTCAGATATTCTTATGAAAACTCAACGAAATAGACACAGATAAGGAATAGCCCCATGTCAGAACGTTTACCTAATGACGTGGATCCGATTGAAACCCGCGACTGGCTACAGGCGCTCGAATCGGTCATCCGTGAAGAAGGTGTTGAACGTGCTCAGTACTTAATTGATCAGGTACTGGACGCTGCACGCAAAGGTGGTGTGAATGTTGCGGCCGGAGCTACGGCGCACAACTATATCAATACTATTGCCGTTGAAGATGAACCGGAATACCCGGGGAATCAGTCACTGGAGCGACGCATTCGTTCAGCCATTCGCTGGAATGCTATTATGGCAGTACTGCATGCCTCCAAAAAAGATTTAGAACTGGGTGGACACATGTCGTCCTTCCAGTCGTCAGCGACCATTTACGAAGTGTGTTTTAACCACTTCTTCCGTGCCCGTACTGAGCAGGATGGTGGCGATCTGGTTTACTTCCAGGGGCATATCTCTCCGGGAATTTACTCCCGTGCTTTCCTCGAAGGACGTCTGACCGAAGACCAGATGAATAACTTCCGTCAGGAAGTTCATGGTAAAGGGTTGTCGTCTTACCCGCATCCAAAACTGATGCCGGATTTCTGGCAGTTCCCGACCGTCTCTATGGGACTGGGGCCGCTGGCCGCGATTTATCAGGCGAAGTTCCTGAAATACCTGGAACACCGTGAACTGAAGAAAACGTCAGCACAAACCGTTTACGCCTTCCTGGGGGATGGCGAGATGGATGAGCCGGAATCCAAAGGTGCGATTACCATTGCTACCCGTGAAAAACTGGATAACCTGGTATTTATCATTAACTGTAACCTGCAACGTCTTGATGGCCCGGTGACAGGTAACGGTAAAATAATCAACGAGCTGGAAGGTATCTTCGCGGGTGCCGGCTGGGAAGTGATTAAGGTGATTTGGGGAGGGCGCTGGGACGAACTGCTGCGTAAAGATACCAGCGGTAAACTGATCCAACTGATGAATGAAACCGTTGACGGTGATTATCAGACCTTTAAATCCAAAAATGGTGCTTATGTTCGTGAGCACTTCTTTGGTAAATATCCGGAAACCGCTGCATTGGTCAAAGACATGACTGATGATGAAATCTGGTCCCTGAACCGTGGTGGTCACGATCCGAAGAAAGTCTATGCTGCATTGAAAAAAGCGCAGGAGACTAAAGATAAACCAGTTGTCATCCTTGCCCACACCATTAAAGGTTACGGGATGGGGGAAACGGCAGAAGGTAAAAACATCGCTCACCAGGTGAAAAAAATGAACATGGATGGCGTGCGCTATATTCGTGATCGTTTCAATGTACCGGTCAGCGATGATCAGATCGAAAAACTGCCTTATGTGACCTTTGAGAAAGGCTCAGAGGAGTATAACTACCTGCATGCTCAGCGTGAAAAACTGGGTGGCTATCTGCCGAGTCGTCAGGAAAAATTCAGTGAAAAACTGGATATTCCGGCACTGGATGAGTTCAAATCTTTGCTGGAAGAACAGAATAAAGAGATCTCAACCACCATTGCATTCGTCCGTGCGCTGAACGTCATGCTGAAAAATGCGTCAATCAAAGATCGCCTGGTCCCTATCCTTGCAGATGAAGCCCGTACTTTTGGTATGGAAGGTTTGTTCCGGCAGATCGGTATTTACAGTCCTAATGGTCAGCAATATACCCCTCAGGACCGTGAACAGGTGGCTTACTATAAAGAAGACGAAAAAGGTCAGATTCTGCAGGAAGGGATTAATGAACTGGGTGCCGGGGCTTCCTGGCTGGCTGCTGCCACCTCCTACAGTACTAACAATCTGCCGATGATCCCGTTCTATATCTACTACTCTATGTTTGGATTCCAGCGTATCGGGGATTTGTGCTGGGCGGCAGGCGATCAGCAGGCGCGTGGCTTCCTGGTAGGCGGTACCTCCGGACGAACTACACTGAATGGTGAAGGGTTGCAGCACGAAGATGGTCACAGTCATATTCAGTCTCTGACTATTCCTAACTGTATCTCTTACGATCCTGCTTATGCCTATGAAGTGGCAGTGATCATGCATGATGGCCTGGAGCGTATGTACGGTGAGACTCAGGAAAATGTCTATTACTACATCACGACCCTGAACGAAAACTACCATATGCCGGCGATGCCAGAGGGTGCTGAAGAGGGCATTCGTAAAGGTATCTACAAACTGGACAGCGTTGCAGGCAGCAAAGGTAAGGTACAGTTGCTGGGTTCAGGGTCAATTCTACGCCATGTACGTGAAGCCGCAGAGATCCTGGCGAAAGATTACGGTGTTGGTTCTGATGTGTACAGTGTGACTTCGTTTACCGAACTGGCCCGTGACGGTCAGGACTGTGAGCGCTGGAATATGCTGCATCCTACCGAAGAGCCTCGCGTACCTTATATTGCTCAGGTGATGAATGAAGCACCGGCAGTCGCGTCTACTGACTACATGAAACTGTTTGCCGAGCAGGTACGTAACTACATTCCTGCCAGTGATTATCGCGTGCTGGGGACCGATGGTTTTGGTCGTTCTGACAGTCGTGAGAATCTGCGTCATCATTTCGAAGTTGATGCTTCTTATGTGGTGGTGGCTGCACTGGGAGAACTGGCGAAACGCGGTGAGATTGATAAAAATGTGGTGGCTGAAGCTATCCGCAAATTTGATATCCATGCGGATAAAGTCAACCCGCGTCTGGCCTAAGAGGTAATGATTGATGTCTATTGAAATCAAAGTTCCGGATATCGGTTCCGATGAAGTTGAAGTGACCGAAATTCTGGTCAAAGTGGGTGATAAGGTTGAAGCCGAACAGTCACTGATCACTGTAGAAGGTGATAAGGCCTCTATGGAAGTGCCTTCACCTCAGGCGGGTGTGATCCAGGAAATCAAAGTTGCGGTTGGTGACAAAGTTGAAACAGGTTCACTGATTATGGTGTTTGAATCTGCCGACGCGGCCACAGAGAGCAAAGCGGAAGCTCCTCAGTCAGCGGATGCACCTGCGGCGGCTCCTTCAGTCAGCAGTGCGGTGCGTGAAGTGAACGTTCCGGACATTGGCGGGGATGAAGTCGAAATCACTGAGATTCTGGTGAAAGAGGGGGATACCGTTGAAGCCGAGCAGTCTCTTATTACCGTTGAGGGCGATAAAGCTTCGATGGAAGTGCCTGCACCATTCGCCGGTAAAGTGAAAGAGATCAAAGTGGCGACCGGGGATAAAGTCAGCACCGGTTCACTGATTATGATTTTCGAGACTACTGAAGCGGGAACTCAGACCGCGCCAGCCGCGCCGGCTGCTCAGCCTGCTGCAGCGGCACCTGCTGCCGCTCAGGATAAAGAAGTTCAGGTACCGGATATCGGTGGTGATGAAGTTGAAGTCACCGAAGTCATGGTCAAAGTGGGCGACAAAGTAGACGCTGAGCAGTCGCTGATCACTGTGGAAGGTGACAAGGCTTCTATGGAAGTTCCGGCACCGTTTGCCGGGACGGTTAAAGAGATCAAAATCGCGACCGGAGATAAGGTCAGCACCGGCTCACTGATCATGGTGTTTGAAGTGGCGGGTGCAGCCGCTCCGGCTCAGCCAGCGGCTCCTGCTGCTGAGCCGGCACCAGCCTCTGAAAAACCGGCGGCACCGGCGGCAGCGAAACCTGCCACTCCG
>Ga0157363_1000498_pt1 | contig 30080 bp, 20 predicted proteins | sample AttsexASBM1_FD_111477 | JGI IMG/M metagenome (GOLD analysis project Ga0157363, IMG submission 111477) | Fungus gardens microbial communities from leaf cutter ant in Ribeirão Preto, State of São Paulo, Brazil - Atta sexdens ASBM1 | ecosystem: Host-associated > Fungi > Mycelium > Unclassified ... | reverse complement strand
TTCATTCTTAATATTTTTATTTCATCAAGTAATCTTTTTTTCTCAAGTTTGTGTTTTTTATCCATATTTAATCTTTTCTGGAGATTAGCGATCATATAACTTTATCCCCAAGATGGAAACGTGAAAATTTTTTCAATATTGGATTTTGAAAAATACAGTAACACTAAAAGTATTTACCTTTATTGTCATATTTTCTTCAAAATATCTAAAAAAAAAAATTGATCGAAATTATAACACTTAAATTTGATACTTAAATTTTTGAATAGAAAAAAAAAACACAAAGTACTAAAAATGTTTATCTTGTTAGCGTCTCTTCGAGAAGACTAAAAAAGAAAAGTTTCTATCAAGATGATGCTTGATAAAAATTCGATATATTTGAATTTTTGAATTTTAAATGAAAAGTATGTACTAAAGATTTGTAATCTGTTTTGTCATATTCTTCTCTTTTGAAGAATTTAAAAAAAAAAATCTATCGAATCACTTGAAAATTCAATTTAATTTTTAAGTAAAAAAGGAAGGAAAGCTGGTCAAGAGGTTTATCTTATCATATTTTCTTCAAGAAATTTCATAACAAATTAATTGATCGAGACGATAACACTTAATCAAAAAATGTTCGAATTTTCGAAACGAAAAAAAAAATGAGAAACACTAAAAATATTTATCTTATCCTATCTTGTTCATTTCTTTGTTCTCCTCCCGTTCGATATTATTTTTTTTATGATTACTCTGTAAATTTAGCGCAAATGAAAATAGAAACGCTATTCTAATCGTTGAACCGAGAAAAAACGAGTGTAGGGAAAAATGTTATCTCCATTATCTCTTGAAAAGAAATCCCATCTCGAGTTTCTAAAATGGCAAGAAAAGAATTTCAATTTTTCTATATTTTCTTCATGTTTCTTTTTTTTTTAATGTAAAATAAAATTTCTTTTAATTCAATCTATTTTCATTAAAAGCGCAAGTACTCTTTTTTCTATGAACAGATACATATTAAACATAGTTTTTCTTAACAATTTCAACCATTTCAACTCTTCGCTATCTTTCTGGCATTTTGCGTAGATCGCGAAACTTGTAATGTATGTATTCTTTGAATGGCAAAATACTTGGACAGATACAAGAAATACTTTTTGTATGTAATCTCTCTCACTAGCACTTTATATATTTATCATGTCTATCCTTAATACTAAGAAACAGATTCTACGAAATAGCGATTGTAACGAGTATAGCATAAACGTAATCGATAAACAATGATAGCTTATCTAATGATTTTTTTTTATAAACCACATCGTGTGTTTAATTCGTACACTCGCTATCACATGGCGATAGATATCAATTTCTATATATGAATTCCACCATTTTTATTTCTTTTTATTTTCTTTTCTATTTTACCGTTTTCCTCATACTTTATCACATGATATACGAACATTATAAAGAAGTGTTATACAATAAAGTAGGAACACATCCATATACATAGAATAAGCAAGAAAATTAATATATTCCTAAAATATCTAATTTTTTCATACAGTTGAATTTAATAGCAATATCAATTTTTATAGAGCTGGAACAGTGAAAAGGAAAAGGGACAAGATGGTCATATTATATTTCATTCATGTACGCATTATTTATTTATCTAGAACAGCCACATTTTATTAACTCTCATTATTATTATTATTTCAAAACAATTCGTCATTTAATTACTGCCTTAAAAAGGGATGGAAAGCAAGAGCGAAGATATGATACGGGGCGAAGGAGGGGTGTCCTTTACGCGAAAGGAAGAATCAAAATTGGCCCTATAAATATTCAACAAATCATCACAAAAGGACACAAGAGCGGAAAGCACTCTTTCTCTCTTTCTCTTTCTCTCTTTCTCTCTCAATTTTCAATTACAAAAAAAAAAATAAAAATAAAAATAGAAGAAAAAGAAAAATCTTATATTGTTCCTACATAGGATCGCAGAGAAGAATGTGATGAACGTGAGGAGAGGAAGAGAGCCCGAGTCAATCAACCTACAGTTTTACTGCCTTCTCGAAACACGTCTATCGCGCCCAGATACATACTACCTAATGCAAGAACGAACATCCATCCGGCGCTAATTACCGCTCGTTCATCTATGCTTCTCCTCCTCCCGTTTCTCTTCCACGATGTTTATCAAAATCAGATGTGTACTATCCACTGCTGCAAGATAGGGGAATCCCTACCTTAACAGTCGCTATCACCTAACATAAGGCTTACAGTGTGACGTATTGCTTTTTATCTCAAGAAAAGATTCTGATTAGAATAGATATATTGCCTATAGGTATACGCTGGTTATATGCCTATATATCTTCCCTTTCTTTCGCTATATCTCTTCCTCCTTTCTTTTATTCGCCTTTTCTCTATTGTTTATTTCCTTCTCTATTTCGTTTTCTTACTTCCTCTTTTTATTGAAATATATATGCGCGCGTGTTGTGTATGTATATATATATATATATGTGTGTATGTATATATATATATATATATATATATATATATATATATATATATATATATATATATATTTATAATGTTGATGTGAAGTATAATCGGGATATCCCACGAGAAGTTTAGTGAATGATATACAGATTCAATTTGAGATGATCATGTAGAGCTGACGAGGGAGCTGTCTGCTGTTGTTGTGGGTTGTGGCATGGATGGTAATTGTTGCTGTTGTTGTTAATTGATTAAAAACCATGGACTTTGAGCTGGTCAGGTTTTGCCAGACCCGACTTTGTCAGCCACTGGCATATATTCTCTCGTTGGTCCCCCTGCAGCTGCAGCACCTCCCCGTACTCCGGGTGCTCTATTACTGTCCCATTGCAGGCAAACTCCTGTGAAAATAAAAATGCAATGATAAATCAAGCAGGCATTCTTCGGAGCGACCTTATCTAGACAATTCAATTCCATAGAATGTTGGGTTCTTTTATCTCTCCCAAAGGAATGTATTCAAAACTTTGCAGATACCGTTATCAAAATGAGATACGGATAGTCACAGCGTTTCCATTACAGTTCTAATGATTTACAAGAAATAGCAATATTGTAAATATTAAAATGTAACATACATTTTTTAAATAATTATAATAATGTTAATTTTTTAAAAAATTAACATTAATAAGTTGACATGACAAAGAATACATTTCATGCTTTAGCATTCATAAGCATCATATTATATTCTTGTTTAATATTTGACAACAAGAATGAAATAATGCTTATACATAGTATAAAGTAAATGCATCCAAAATATTATTGTAAATGCACATGACTATTTTTAATAAGATACACAAACTTTATTTAAAAAATACCATGTCTCTTTCCATTGACTATTTTAATTTTGCTACAATTTATAAAAATTCGATTTCAGTTGACACAATGACAAGTTGGAGCAATTATGTTTCTGGAATTACCTGTTGTATAAAAATATAATCTTTAATGTATAAAAGATATTTTTTTCTTATTATTTTACTCAACAATAAATAGCGTTGAATTAAGAATACTAGATATTTTTAATATTACATATGATTAATTTAACAGTGAATACACAAAGCGACTACAAAAAAGAGCCAAATCATTGATGATAATCAATATTCTCAAACTGAAACAAAGACACTTCTCTATATGTCAAACCACTTGTAGATGCACTCGCATGCCACACATTCCCAGAAGAACTTGCAAAATTACATCTGTCCAGCCTATATCATCATGATTGTTTGCATCAGACTTATTTTTAGAGTTCTGCCTAATCAGCCGATGGTGGGGGAACAGCGAAGAGGGACAGAGGGAAGCAGAAATGACGGCGATGAAGGCAAGAGAAAGGATCGGAGAAGGGGATCCTCCCCTCAATGTTAGGAGGGGGAAGCATGGCACACTGAACACTCACCTTTTTACATGCTCTCACGATTTTCTTCAAGTCATATTCCGAGGAAAGTCCTTGCACCGTTGTTAAGGTTTTGCGACCATTCCGCTGCTGGATCCTTATATGAACGAGGCCGTCCTGGACATCATCGTCTGAACCCTTGATTGCATCTGCAAAGGGGTCTGCGAACACAGAGACAGAAGGGAGACATAGATGAATAAGTGAATGAGTGAGTGAGTGAGAGAGAAAGAGAGAGATATCAGATCGCGCGACGTGTGGGACGCTCCCAGCGCGGGATAAACGGGATTGCGCAGGATGATGCAAAGCATAGAGGGTCGAGAGCGCGCGCGAGTGGCGAGAGCTACCCCGTCGCCATTTTGCTCAATTCAAGGGGGTATCTAAAAGCGATGGTGTCCGCGTTTTATTGCCTTCGTTCGCAAAGGACAACGTATACGAGGAGGGAGATGACGGCGAAAAAAAAAAGAACAGGAAGATATATACATGGGATAGAGATGAGGAGAGAAGAGGGGAAGAGGGTGCGACAATGCGCGTTTTTTTCAGCGCGTTTCACTCACCGAATGTGTTGAGATTCTGGATGGACATACGACAAACAAAAGAGATCCCTCGGATGATATAGAACTGCGGAGCGCAGATGACAGTCGTAGGAGCAAGAATGTGGAGAGATGTTGCTAAGATCAGCACTTGAACGTCGCGTGAACACCACCGGAGCACAAACGGACTCGATGAAAGCCAAGCGCGATGGCCGTGTACGCAGCCGGAAGTAAAAGTTGCATTTGTCACGGCGCGATGGGTGGGGTTGCGCGTGGTCAGCGTGTTCCTAAAATGAGCCGTGGGATCGCCGCAAAAGCGCGCGATTCGCCGGCGTTGTGGTGACGTCATAGCCAGCGGGAGAGAGCGATTGGCGCGCTGGCGCTGTGTCGAAAAATGTGATTGATGAGCGAGTAATGACCTAGTTTACATTGTGCAATTGGACGCGTTCAAATCTGTTCGCCAAGCGATTAATTGCGATTGGTTGGATAAGTTGACGTATCGACTTTCTATTAATTTTGAAAGCGAGAACCAATAACCTAAAAAAAAGAATCTATAAATAACAACCAATCATATTCATTTTCTCGGCAGATAAATACTTTATTAATTAATTACTTTTTAATTAATCGCTTTTTTTAATTCAATCACTTTGATGCATATTTAGTTTTATTATAATATTATTTAGGCCGTAATCACACTGCAGGTCGGTTAGAAAATATCCAAACAAGCCGCATACGCGTATACATAAAAAAAAATTATCCAATTGCATTTTTTTTATAGAGACACACACGTAAAATGTGATTGGATAATTTTCTTTATGCATACGTTTAAGGGAGGAGCACAGACTCTTGCATAACACATAACACGTAATGCATAAGAAAATGTATCAATCGAAGTCCTTCATTTTCTTTTTTTCCATGAAATAAAGCACTCTAATTGGTTGATTTTCTTATGCTTCATATTTTATTATTTCTTATGCTTCATATTGCGCAAGAATCTGTGCTCCTCGCTTTATGGCCACAGCACAGACTCTTGCATAAAACATAATGCATAGTGCATAAGAGAATCAACCAATCGAAATTCTTCTTTCTTATGGACTAGGAGGAAAGAAAAGAATGGCAGCAAAATTTTTGCAACTGTTGGAAGTTTTCTTCGCGCTAATTGAGTTTTTAGATCAAGAAAAATGGTCCAATCTCAGCAGAGAATCATAAAAAATTGCAAAATTGTTGCGTTCTGCTGAACGCAGCCATTCTAATTAGTTGATTCGTTTATGTACTATGTACATTAAGCATTATGCAAAAGTTTGTGCTGCAATTTTTACGGTTGCTAGAATCTTATAAGAGAAGCGCAACCAATTTTAGTCGCAAAAATATTAAAAAATATTAAAAGAAGTACTAAAAATAGCATCATCAACTTGTGTCGACTTGTGTCATCAAATGGAGAGCACTCAAAATCCATCAATCATCCATTAAGCAGCCATTTTTAGTACACAGAAATAATTCATCAATTGACTGCTAAACACGTAATAGCAATGACCAATCAGAACACTAATCGCGCTTCCCTTATAAATTAGAACTCTATACCCATATTCATACTTTGTACTTAAGGCTTTCTTAAATTTATCTTTAGATGCTCAGCAGCCAATGAAATAATTCGTAGAGTATCTAAATTTATCTAAAGGATAAATTTAAGGAAGCCTTAAATATAAGGCCTGACTATGAATACGAGTATATGAATAAGAATATAAAGCTCACTTTTGCAATTTTCACTCTCATTTTGAGATACACAATCGACTCCCCAGGAACCAATAGTCATGCAGTGAGGGCGCCACAAATGGCGGTATCGAAAACGTCTGGCTAGTATTTAACAGTTTGTAGACGTGACTGAAGTCTGGCTCAAATGTGATTACTCTCCGAGAATCCACAAGAATCTCTTGTGTTGAATTGTCATAGCAAGTAGTAACGCCAGTGTAGTTGTCTCCATTTTCGCCCCTTCTTCGTAGTATTCGGTTCACATTCTGGCGTCACGAACGATAAGGACATTTATTTTGTTGTGTTCTTTTAAAAACAAAAAAAACAAGCAAATTCGTAAAAGTAAGGATAGAGGAAGAAGCGTTGCTTATGCGATACGAAACGACAAGCGTGGATTTCCATCGATTCCCACCTTGCGATAGTAAAACGTGTATGTAAGCAAGCACTGACGAATACATAAGAATGGATGTGGTGGAAGAGGGGGAGGCGAAAATGTGCAGGCTTTGCGGCCAGTACGAGAAAATCTACATCGATGTTTTCGGCGAGGAAGGTATCAAACGTTACCTTGGTTTTAAGATTCACAGAAAAATTAATATCTTGGTGAGTTATATATTTTTTAATCTTGATAAGTATTCTCTTTTCTAACCTGAGTATGAGTTGGAAAAAATGATACAAAGAAAATGTTTTTTTCTTTTTTATTATATATATATTATATATATAATGTTTTAAATATTATATACATAATGTTTAAATAATTTTTCAAAATAACGTGTATATTTATATGCAGCATATCTTATTTTTTTGTGTAATTTATATATTGCTTTATGCTTTATGTTTATCATTGCAAGGAACATTTTTCTCAAAATCAGGAATATCGAAACTTTTGAAATACAAATCTTATTCTAATAAATCCTAACTATAATTAATTGTTATTTGCAATGCTTATAGGTTTCAATGTTTTTCAAAATACTAGAAGATAATTACAATTTTTTTAATAATTAATTTAATTGAATACTCAACAGTTTTTTGACATTTAGTATAATTAAAAAATAAAGCACTAAGATTTGTATGACTGATGTTGAAATGTCTTGTTTCTTTTATTTATTCATCTTCATCACTTCTTTCTTTATTAAAAAATTAAACAATTTTAATCAATAGTATATTGCAATAATCTGTAATTAATGACAATTTTAAAGTCTAATCTACATTGTGATCCTTTGCTTCCTTTTTCTTGTCCTTCATGCCTTTTTTTTTCTTTTTCACTGTTTTATTTATAATTGCATTTCTTTTCACATACTTCTTCTCTCTTCTGAAGTTCGTCAATTTTTATCTCAGGCGACAGAAAAAATGAAAAAAACTTGGTAACAAGAAAACAAGAAACATCGCGTTAAAATACAACGCTGACAATTTAGGTTAGATTACATTAAAGAGGTTAGTTTATTCTATTTTGCAGTAGACATCATACAAAAACAATAAGCACAATAATTTTTACAATAATAGTGACAACAAAAAATGCCGTATTAGTATAGAACAGACCTTGATTATCGGTCTGTGTCTTAATATTTTTATATGAAATAATGTTTTTCTTTAGTAATCATAAGAGACATTGTAATATGATGACGTTTGTTAGCTCCAGGACAAATGTATTACAAGTAAGAAAACAAAGGCACAAAATGAGTACATTGTCGATTAGACTTAAAACATCTAAGTTTTAAGAAAAAATACAAAGATATTTGCCAAAATATTGATAGTTAATAATATTCTTTTTTAGCATATCATTCAGAATAGTAAAAGATTTTTTTTTATACTTATTCTAATATTATAACTAATAGTAGATATTTTACATAAATTATTTTTGAACAAGATTCTTGCAGAATTTTTTATTAAATTGCTGTTTGAAAAATAATAAATATACAAAAAATATTTATATTAATTTTCAAATATACAAGTATATATAATTGTAAGATTATTGTATGTTTGTGCAAATAATTTTTTGTGAAAAGAAAATAATGAACTTTTTTTAAAAATTGTGAATAATAAACGTTATAATTATGAAAATTATCAATTTAACTTTGTTAACAATTCCAAGCTTATTGTTGTCATCGAATATTATTAAGTTTAGTGAGGATTAAAATTTAATGATATGTCATAAACTGTTACATCTATAGAGTAGAGCAGTTATATTTATGTTAAATTTTTTATATTTTTTATAATTATTATAATTTTTTATATAGAAAAAGTGACAAGAATTAGTATAAAAATTATATGTAGCTTAAGATTTTATTTTTTATTTTTCTCAAATATGTATATCATAATTATAATTTTCAGAGTAATTACATTTTAAATATTACTTTTTAAAATTTGATTATTAATTTGTTATGTTACTTCCGTTTGTGAATCACAGATAGATGAAAAGGATCCTCTTCCCAAAGCGATCTGTGTTCAATGTCTGGGTAAACTTGAATTTGTTTGTGATTTTCAAGAAGAATGTCTGCGCACCCAACAGGTGTTACGTGATCAGTACAATCTTCCACCATTAACAGAGTCTGTAAGTCTCTATTTTGTTTATATTTTATTTATGCTCTATCACTCTTTTATCATAATTAATTTTTCTATGTTGTATTAGTTTCATAATATATTAGTATAAATTCAAATTCTATGAAATAATAAAATACATATAAATAACTAAATAAAAATATAATTAAACCTAAACTTTAATTAAACAATTTATAAGCGATCTTTCACGAAATATTTTTCTTTTTTTTTACTTATTAATAAAATGTATAATTTTAATACAGTATTATCAAATATTTTTTTTGCATTAAAATTATTATGTATCTTTTATTCATTATTGAAAAATTATTATAAATGAATAATAAATCAATATAAAATATTTGTGTGAATCATAATATTATTAAAATTTGAACAAAAAAGGCTTAATTTCTCAAATGATTTTAAATTTATGCATGTTATCAAAATAGAGGCTTGTTCTGCTACTTACTTCTACATTTCTAATTCGATTTCTCTCCAGACAGAGGTAAAAAATGAAGAATCAGCATTGCTGGTGGGTACGTCATCATCAGATAATAACAACAGTATTGAAAAAGATCTTAATTCTACTAGAAACAATCAAACCGAAGACATAGTCAAAGATTCAGTGGAACAGCAGAAAAAAAGAAATACCACGAAGATTTTAAGGAGCCTTCGTAGTCAACAACAGCAGCAACAAGTTTCCAAGTGCAATGATGAAAATGCAGGAAAAAGTGTACAGACTCAAGGTACAGAATCATCACCGTCTCGTTGGCTTAGAAGCAGGCAAAGCGCAGATTCATCTGTGGTGGACAACGAAAAGATTCCGATTGCAAATAGATTAAGGAGTCACAACAATGTGGAAACTAACACCAATAATCGTTCTGTGAATAATAATAATAATAATAATAATAATAATAATAATAATAATAATAGCAATAATGAGAATACAGAAAAACAATGTTCGAAGCAGCAGCAACAACAGGATTCATCGGTGACGATTCAGTTACCGACTACAGCTTTGAATAAATTATTGACGATTGTTTCTAGCTCTCCCGATATCGACGTTTCTGTAAAAGAGACAAGAAATCGGAATAACGATGCCGAAGATATTAGCTTTACTGTGGAACTGTGTAAGAAACAAAATGATGAGGTATCGACGGTGCGAGCACGGGTTTTTCCTGATCAGGGCTATTGTCTAGTCGATACAGCAATCGTACCTTTGTTGCAAAGCGAAAACAGAACAGAAGTAAACAGTATTGTCAATAGCATTCTTAGCAATACGTCGTCGAAAAACAATAGTCCTGTGGCAAAGTTAAAAGATTTAGCGGAGTTGGAACAGCAACTGGAAGCGACACAGAATCCAGAAGAGCTCTTTAAAATTGATGGCGAGGAGATTAAGGTAGATGATAACGTGGAGCACGTGGTAAATGGAACACAGAATGGTTATGCATGCAAACTCTGTCGAAAATTCTATGAACGCCGAGATAAGTGTACAGTTCATGTGAAGACACATCTCGGTATCAAGCAATATACGTGCGTCGTCTGCAACGCCAAGTTTGTTTGCAAATCTGATGTAATGAAGCACATTCGATGCTCCCATACTAATCCCAGACCCATACAATGTCCCAAATGTCCTAAACGATTCAAATCCAAATTTTATCTAGCTGAACATGACAATGTTCATAAGGGTATACGACCGTACAGTTGTACAGACTGTGAACAGAGTTATCACCACAAGGTTTCATTACAGATCCATATGAAGTCGCATTTACCACCGCAAAATCTAGCCTGCGAATATTGTGGCAAAGTCTTCCCGTTTCGCACGCGATTACTCGGCCATATCGCAAGTGTTCATATGAAAAAACGACGTAATTTTCGTTGTCGCTTTTGTTATAATCTTTATTCGAGTCTATCGGTGCTAAACGAACATATCAAAACTCGCCATGCGACCACATATACATGTGAGACATGTGGCAAGACTTTTAAAGTCGCTTCCAAGTATAAAGCGCACGTACTGCAGCACTCCAATCCTAAGCCGTTTGTGTGCAATGTTTGCAATAATCGTTATGCTTCTAAAGCGTTTCTTAATGAGCATTTGTTAAAGCATGAGGGTTTACGTAAACACATATGTCAAGAATGCGGCGCGAGTTTTGCACAAGCGAGTCATTTGGCTGCTCATCGTCATGTACATGGAGAAAAGACGCACGCGTGCCCGGAATGCGGTAAAAAATTCAATCGTCGTGACAACATGAAAGTGCATCGTAAACGGCATTTCGATGAGAAAAAAACTAGCATAGCTAGCAAGCAGAAAGTTACATCCAATAATAACGTAAGTGCTCTTACTACGACTGTTAACGAGAAGTAATAACGAAATTCATAATAAATAATCATTGGAGAGGAGAAAAGACTATAGAGATCTGTACAAATCTCTTAATAGACTGGACCAGAGTTCGCGATGAATTGAAGATATTGAAATTGAATACTTAATAAGAGTATTTCGAAGTTGCTCAAAGATGATAGTCTTTTGCTTATACACAATTGGTGCTTCGATGAATTCCCAATGTCATTCCTAATGCTCTTATCTTTAGTACAGCTGAACTCTATCTCTCTCACCTATTCTTAACTCGTCGGGACCAAATCTCTCTATTCTTAAGCCAATATTCATAGTCTTATTTCAAGATCATTTAAATTTTAAATAATATCTTAAGATGTTAACACAGTTTGTGATTGATTTATGATATCTCAAGTTCAACAATACACTTAAGATGATCTTAAATAGATTATAAGAGAATTGACTATGAATACTGACTTTAATCTTTTCCTTCGACCCCATTCTTATTTTAATAATACATACAGAATGAAAATGTTGATCACGCCAGAGATAAGTAATGACAAATGATACTTTTATCATCTATTGTTCTACGTATAATTATATAATTATATAGAGTGTCTTCGAATGTTTTATTTTTTTTCACCTTTAGCTAAGGCTATAAAAGCATAAATATGAAGAGTTGAAAAAGTTCATTAATAGCCGAAAAAAACACTTTTTTGTACATTTGAAACTGATTATCTCAAAACCTATGAAATGTATTAAAATCATTTTAATATCATTTGAAAAATAATTGAATTCTCTACAATTTTCGTACAATTTTACTTTTTATTATAAATTGTATTCTCTCTGATATTTGTAAAAATGGACTGATTTTTTAAGGAAGCATTTTTCATGTTTATAGAAAACTTTTTATTCAGAATTTAATTTCCTATAAAATCTCAAAAAAGTCTCACCAAAACGTTCGAAGACATCTTGTATATCTAGTATATAATATGTAAATTAGTGAATAAATAAGGAAAACATGTTAAAGATAAAGATTCGGACCTCTTCAAAGATGAGTTTTTCAAATTAAAATATACAAAGTATTTTAGTGGAACACCACGCAGTTTCAAGTGATAAATATTACATCTTATGACAAAATTTCTTTTACTTGAAGAATTGTGTTTCTGAATATTTATTTGCTAAAATTGTAAAATTAATTAAAAACTAAAAAGTACATATATGTGACAACGTGCCTTAAGAAATCAAGAATACAGAGGTGTTAAGAGAATAGAGTGATTATTACAATAATGAATTTTTTCTCTAAACAAATTTTAGTATTATTTTTGACAGAGGTTACATTAATTTTCTGTTCATGAATTATCTTCGGAATTATAGCAATATTTTGTTTTTTTTTTATATTTGAATAATTGAAATTGTCAAGTTTAAGAACATTACAACCTTAATCTTTTCATTCGATCGTTTATATACAGTGAGTATTAATCTGTCATATACTGAAACGTGATGTATCTTAGCCTGTAATAATGCGCGCCTTTTTTAAATTTTTCAAGAGTAATAAGTTTCCGGGAGATGTTTATCATATTTTGTAATATAGACAATACGTTCAGCGAATTATGCCAAAAGTATGATTTCTCGAATAATTGCATAGTTTTATTAAATTTTATAATTCAATATGTATGTGTGCGTGCGTGTTAGTATGCATGTATGCGTGACATTAGAAATAGGGCTTCCAAAATCAATATTCTATAATCTATAACAAGAGTAATGATATTTTCTATACGTCTTTACACGTATCTTATTCATAGAAAAGTTGTAACAGTTGCAATGACGTTCAATCTCTTTTGGAGTACGTTTTACAGTAATTGTTATTACACTGTGCGATAGCATTTTTTATACATGAAAAAAATCGATATGTGCGTGAAAATAAAGATTAAAGCGAAATCAAGTTATTTGTGTTTTTTATACACATTCAAGGCTTAAAGATCATTTTGACCGTAGTATAATTTTGCGATTATCTAAAAATCATATATTTTTGTAAAATTTTGTGTAAAATTTATGGCTGAATTCGAAAATGAAAGCGATTAAAATAAATAGCATCATATAATAGCATTTTATTTTTCACCATTTTGTTCTTCTCCAGTTGTTATAATTTTGTTATTTTCGTATTTAGTGACAAATTATAGAAATACATAGTTTTCAGACAATTGCAAAAATTCATCTTGTACTACAATCGAAATGATCTTCAACTTCAAATATAATAAAAAATAACTTGATTTTTCACGATTTTTCGTGTTAAATATAAAAAAAAGAATTGTTTGTGTTACACGGTTACGTAATTATATTAAAACTAGAAAAATTGTTAGATATTTAAAGTATTATGTAATTTATAAAATGTGTGAATGTATTTTATTTGTATACTGATACAAAACTATACGAAAAAGATAGCAAGCAAGTGCCTTGATTCTTCGATGTCATGAGATAATCTACAAAGATAAAATGGTTGCGATTGATAGTAGACTATGTATGTGCGTGCGTGCGTGCGTGCGTGTGTGTGTGTGCGCGCGCGCGCGCGCGCGTGTGTGTGTGTGTGTGTGTGTGTATGCATATATAAGTATTATGACTGTTTTTAAGTAAAGTTAATGACAGTAGTAAAAACAGAATTTTAAGTTACAAGCTGTCAAAAATGATTTTCACTGTTAAGATTATGAACTATTGTATAATTAGAATACTCATAAGATATCATGTGAGTTGGTATTTATAATAATTGCCTACATAAAAAATTTTCCTATAGTTTTACGAAATAATCAGCAGTATGAGCTATTTTGTACGTATATACATAATTAAAAGATAACATATGTATAATCAGAAGCTAATACTCTTTTCTTTGTTCATTAAAGACGTACATGTGTTTATTACACGTAACAGATAAGTGATTTTACACACTCGTACGTGCGCGCATATTTGTATATTTATATAGAATTTTTATGATAAAAAACTTGTTTAATGGGATTCCACCACGTTGCCTTAATAAAGGTTTAATACTTTTGGGACATTTGTGGTTTCGTTTAATTTATTCAACATTCAAATTTCTTAAAGTTACATATTGATATTTTTTTAATGTAATTTTGTTTAATATTTACTATTAATAACAGTGGATAGACTAATAACTTACTAGATCTTTTTTATAGAATTTTACTTAAAAGAAATATAGAAAATAACGCTTTAGATGTTATATAAAATATTTATTTTCTATAAGATGCACGTATGTGGTTTAATGATTAAAAATCAAAGTTTATACAATTGTCATTTATTTGCACATAAAGATGATATATTTTTTGTAAAAATTTATAGTTTAGCAACGTTTAAAATTTTTATAGTTTAGCTGAAAAATTCTCATTTTACAATTCACATTTGAAAGAAAAAAGTATAACAAATTCCTAATTTACATAAGATTCTTTTAAGATTACGTTGTCCAAAATGCAAAGATTAAATAGACCTTACAACATTATGAACTTATTATCAATATTCATTATTTATTACTTATTTTAATCTTTTTATATCTCTTTAATAACATAAGAAACATTTAAAAAAAGTTAAGTCAATATTTATCGAATCGATTAGACATTTACAAAGTAATCTTCTAATCCAATTAAAAATAATAGTCAGTATATTTCTATATTTATGATAATCCATACAGTTTTAATGTTCTATCCATACTAGTAGACGCAATATATTGTGCATGCTTTCCGAAACGGACGCCAGTGGCAGCGGCTGTGTGATCATTTAGGACTTTCAATTCCTGCCATTGCTTACAGAGATATACCCTAAAACAATACAATTACATATATAATCTTATATTATACAATGTTAACACATCTAATAGCAAATTTAAATTATTAAAACAATAATAAATTAAAATATTATTAAAATATGTGATACTGTAATTGAGAAAGTAAGATTTTTGAAGATATTTTGTTTAATATAAGACTTTTATTAATAGGAATTTACTTAGTAATTTAATTAGTATATGATTAATTCTTTATATTAGTTATTAGTATCAACACTTTCGAATAATTAATAACTATCAAGGACTAATAAATTCGATAAGATATAAGATAATTTCGACTTCGTCCTTTCATTCTTTATTTGATTTATTCATATAGCGATCTAGTTTAATTTATTATTGCTCAACATTTTACCTGACATCCGTTCCTGCCACAGCCAAATAAGTTCCACTTTGATCAAAGCAAATATCCTTTACTTCATAAGATTCCTCCAACTGTAATGTTTTGAAGTTCTTCAATTTACGCAAATCCCAAAGCTTGACGCACGAATCTTCCGCAGCTGTTGCCAAATAATATCCATTCTCGGAAAAACTAATCGCCGTGATTGGACCAGTGTGTCCCGGAAAGTTTGCTACATTAGATTGTTCTTTTAAATCCCAGATTTTCACTTGAGAATCCGCAGTGCCAGTGCCGAAAATCAAACCATCAGGATGAAATTGTGCAGTTGTCAATGGTTGTCCTGCTTGTCCTGCAATCTTTAAACAATCAAACATAATGTGTGTAGGACTTTTTTTTATCATACCATAACCTTTCTAATTAAATATAATGGTGTGTTAATTAAAAACATACTTTAGTTAATAATCTGCCGGTACGTATATCTGAAAAGGCCCAATGTTGATCTAGAGAGGAACTCAGTAGATAATCGCCAGTTGGATGTAAAGACAATCCAGTCACAGGTGCATCGTGTGCTTTCAATAATAATGTTGTTTGACTGGTAGCAACGTTCCACACACGAATTGTAGTATCGGGTGACGCGGTCATCACTACATCCTCCTCTGGATGATAAATAACTCGTGTAACCTAAGAAGATAATTCAAAAAATTAGTATGTTTAAGGAAGTAATAAAACGACAATTTATATTGATTGCGCACTTTTTTTGTGTGTCCTTTGAGGATTGCCACTACTTGCTCAGTATCCTTGTTAAAAACAGTAGCATTCTTATCAGCACCACCTGTTAAAATCTTGCTAGTATCTGCATTGTGAATATCAAGTGCCAAAATTCCAGGCACACTGGCAGAGTGAAGTCCCTAAAATTAACATAATTATTTTTAACATTAATAATAATAATTAACTCATGTTTTTTTATTTCTTAAAAATTTTTAGAATTAGATAATAATTGTTATTGTATATTATACCATTAGATTTCTTTAATGCAGTTCTGACTTTATTTAAACCTATATATTTATAACATTATATATTTATAAAAATCCTTAATAGTGATATATCCTGAATAGTAAATTTAAAAAATTTTATAAAACTTAACAAAAGCTTACAGGATGTGATGCGAGAGTTTGGAATGACCGGATACTGTCCTGAGGCATAAGGTCTTCTGGTACTGATCGTCCACGCCTTTTTCGCTCTTGAGTAAGAACAGTTGCTCGCTCTTGAAGTTTCTGTATTACATCTTCAGTGATACCAGCTTGTTCCATTGGTTGCGTTGCTGTGCCACCAGCTTCTACTGCCACAGCCTAAAGAAGAAGTATAACTTATTAAGAAACTTATTAAGAAAATTATAAACATATTTACAATTTATAATATACATAACATAGAAAAATATATTTGCTTTTATGCGTATATATTATATATATATAAAACCTATATAATATAAATTAAGATATTAAATATTTATAATTTAAAAAAATTCAAGAATAATCAAATAATGATAACATACTGGCTGTGGGATTGTAGCCTGAACAATTCCAGCTTGTGGTTTGAGAGTAGCAAGAGCCTCTCTAGCAGCAGTAACTTCCTTAGTCAATCTAGCAATCACACGGCAAGCTGCGTCATGTTGATATAAAGCATGAGATAATTCCTGTCTTGCAGTCTGGAGCTGCTGTCGTAATGTAAATGAATGCAACATAACAGCATCCCATTCATCTTGCATAATTTTTAATATTGCTGGAATAGAAGTTGCACTAGGTGGTTTGGGCTTGACAATTGGAGTTGCTATAACAGGAAAAATTATAAATTAAATAAAAATAATTATGTAAAAAAATACAAGTTTAAAAATACCTTTGATATCAATAAGTTGTTCAATGGCAAGTTCTTTGCCATTAATAGGATCTACTCCATTTTCAGTTACATATTTTTCTATGAGACGTCTCTCAAATATTGAGCCAGAGACAGGAGATATTACTGGATGCTCTGGTACTTCATTAGAAACTGAAAATTATAAAAATTTATAATAATCTTTATTACGTCTCGAAATTTTATATTAAGATTTAAATTATATATGAATTTATATATAATATAATATAATATAATTTTTTTTATAAGTATTACTAATTGAATTAATAAGTTATATACATAATAAGTTATATACATAAGTTATACATTTATACATTTACATATTAATGTATACATAAACATTATAAATAAGCACTTACAATTATATAAGCTACAAGATATAATAAATGTAATTATGCCTTCGTAAAATTTTCTTTTTATTAACAAATCATCTTATTATTATATGTATATTATAGAACTAAATCATTAGAATATTCTAAGGCTGCATTCCATTGTATAATGTGCATTTTATCCTTCTTTAACACTCTGCGAACAAGGATAAAACGATACTTCATGCTTCATGCGCGTTATATGTACAACGAAACTAGGTTATGTTTGCTGACTGTGCCGGTATGAAATTTCTTATTTCTTCAACAACGTAATTTTGTGTTAAGTATCGTCATATAAACTTGCATGTAAATGTAGGCATCACATAAGGATAGTATCAAAATAAAAAAAATAACTCATTCATGATTTATGTTCCCACAAATACTTACTCGCACAAGATAGCGCCATTTTCTCGATTAAAGTATGGGTGCATTTCCACTGAGCGCGTCACGCGCGCGTCATGAAAAAGAAAGAGAGAGAGAGAGAGAAATTATGATTACTTATAAGATGAGATGTTTTCATTGGTTAATTTGTAAGGATGCGACTCGTGATGCGCTCAGTGAAAACGGATTGAATTAGACCGATTTATTTAGTATTTACATTTAATATATGTATACACACACACACATATATATATATATATATATATATATATCTATAATATTTAATATTAGGCATATAACCTACATATAATAGAAGAAATATTAAAAATAGGAATAAATAAATAATTAGAGATATTAAATGTTGCAAATAGAGGTTAAACATAACGGCTGATACAAATAAGACATTTATATATTTTATATCTTATTTGTATTCATTGTATGTAGAGCCCTGCAACAATGGAAGAAAAATGTTAGGAATAAATATTAAGATTTTAATTTATTAGAAAACATTTATTTTAATATAACTAATGTCTGATAAATTGAAATTTTAATATGTATTTCTATTTCTAATATTTTTTCTTTTGTGCATAGTCCTGTGTACGTGTTTAATCTTTATTCTTAATTTTTTTATTTTTCTGATATTTAATATTTAATCCTGTCTCTGATGTTTCTTCCATTATGTACAGAGCCTTAGGATTTTAAATATAAAATCAAACTTTAGCAAAACTGATTTATAAATGCCACTTATAAGTTATATTTATATTTCATTATATTTTTTCAAAGTCTGGACATCAAATTTGTTTTCGTGATTCTCAAATGCAGTTTGTCTTATTTGAGCTTTAAATATATTTACATGTGCATCAAACTGCATGCTTCATTTGATATTGCATTTTTCAATGCTTTAAAAAAGGCATTATATACTTTTTCAAGTAAGCTATTTTTATTTTTATTACACATCGAAAATTACTGGTAGAAGTTAAAAAAAAAATTTCAAATTTTAATTATTTTAGATATAAATATCATGGATGTAGAAGCGTCTATAGCTGAGCGCTTGCAGAAATTAAAGCAATGGCAAATAGAACAACAAGAAAGATTATTGAAGCAACAACGAATGCAAAGGGAGATTTTAAGTCACGAACAAGATCGTATTTACAAAGTACTTGGTTTGCCAACACACTTTGATATTATTGAAAATACAGAGGACACATGTGTTATGCAGGAGAATGAGATGGATGTAAAAGAAACAATGCTTGATAATGCTTCAAAGCTTCAATACAGTATGAAAAATTCAGATAGCATATTAAAAACAATTGATAAAAGAATATCAGCAAATACTATTCCAGCATACAAAGATTATAATCAGGAGCAAAGTGATGATTCATCAGATTACATTTCTACAGTTGCTGATAAAAATAAAAGTTCTATGAAAGATTACAGTTCTGGTGTATTGTCACAGAAAAAAGAATTAAGTGATTCATTAATAGAAGGTATAAAACCACTCTCATTGAATGATGTTTCAAATAATTGTATCTCAATTGATGACATACCTCTTCCTTCATCGAAAAAAGATTTTCAAACAATACTAGAAGAAAAATTACGGAAAGAATCAGAAATTGTGTCAAAAGCGCACACAGATACGAAAATTAAAACAAAGAAACCATTTTTAAAGAAAGGTCAAGGACTATCAAGATTTAAAATGTCTGCAAATTTACGTCCTCCAATTGCAGTTACGAAAAGGTGTAATACGCCTTTATCTTCTACACAATATATTGATAGAAGTAATAAGTGCAAGAGTTCTGCTGCACGTAGACATGTATCTCCAAAAATTCTGGATAGTATTTCTATTACAAATGGAAAGCGACAATTAAGCTTGAAAACTGTTCCATTACCGAAGAAGATTTTTAATAAATCTATTATTTCTACTAACCAAGTCACATGTAACGTTACTTCTAATGGATCAAAACATTTATCAGAAACTAATATATCAGACTGTGATTCAAAAGCAGAGAGAGAATTAGAGGAGGTAAGAATATTTGAACTCTTGGAAGAAAAGGCAGAAAATTCTAGTTTTTGTTCAACCTCAAGTACAGTACTTGCATTCTTGCAGCAGTCTACACCATTTAAAATAAAGAATAAATTAAGTCAAACAAGTGGGAACAGCGTTGCGGCAAGTAAAAAACAGCAAAGTGGAGAAACAAGCGATATGATCGAACCAATGATTCAACAAATTGCACACGCTGGAAATTTAAAATCAGATGTACAGTGTCAGGTTGAGCAATTTCATAAACATTCTCATACTAACGCCATTATCAATCCCTACGGGAATATCGTAAATACTGATAATATCCCAGAAAGGACACAGAACTATTTTATACCTGCTAATCAAATGTTGCAAAACAATGAAGCATACACAGACCATCCAGAAAATCACGATACATCTATTACCACAGTATTGTCGAATAGTGATGAAGAGAGAGACATTTCTACGAGAAATGAACGTAAATTAACATATGAAAGTGAAGTGGATGTCAGTCATCATGTTAGATTTTCAGAATATAATGAATATAGAACTATAGATTCAACCGATGTATCTGATATGGCAAGTAATTCTTCTTTAAATGATTATCTCGAACAACAGAATTGGAATGATTGTCCCATTGATACGTTAGAATCATTCAATGTAAAAAAGAAATTGCCATTTAATTATGAGGAACAAATTCATACTTCCCCTCTGAACACACATATCAGCAATAAAAAAACGATTGACACTCCAAGACAATCATCTTTGCAGCAAGACATAATAGGATATAACAAAAAAGATTCATATAATCATTTGAGGAAAACTATACATGTTCTCGAAAAAGAAAATGCTTTAAATTATAATGACGAATCGTCCAACAAAGATACATGCTATGATAATGAATGTACTCCAATAATTGAAGAAATTGTTCAAACATCTGACGAAGAGCGATCTATTTTGTCGTCGTCATTATCGTCATCATCATTATCATCGGACACTCGAGAGTTACGTACACATAAAAGGAAAGAATATGTGTTAAAAAGCGAGCCGGAAAAAATAACGGAAGAGATAGCGAAAATATGTTCAAATGTGAAAGAGGTTGATTGTTATTCTGAGGAATGTGTTAATCAAATGAATACTTCCGAAACAGACCTTTTAAAACATCGTTTATTAGAACTTGAAAAAGAAATAGACATATTTCGAAAGGAAAGTTCAGCTTTATTGTTTCAACGCCGAAAATTACAACAAGAGGAGATAATTCGATGTAAACAATATGCAGAGAAGGAAAAAGATTTTGAGGAAAATAGAAGAAGAGTAGAAAATCAATTACAAGAGGAGAAAAAGAGAATAGCGCGTGAGAAGATAGCAATGGAAAATAGAATTCGCGACGCTCAGGAGAAGGCAAAGCAAAGTAAAATGGAAAGACAAAAGGCGCAAAATCTGCAAGAGCAATTAGAACAATTGAGAGATGAATTGAATATCAAAGAAAGCAGATGGAATGCTGCTGAATCAAGGTACAAAAGCGAGCTTCGTGTGTTACGAGTAGAAATATCAAAATTGAAACAAGAAGTCGGGAATCTACAAAATATTAAAAGAACAAACATCAGAAATCTTAGGAGAAACACAGGACAAGTAATTACGAAAGCTATCAATCAAATTAACAAACGCGTTGTTGTCACTCCATCCAATGAGACTTCAACGAAGATGCGTCACAATTCATCGAATACTTTATCAGATACTTCCACCCCTGACAATGATGATAAAAATGAAGACAAAACTAGAAATGAATCAATTACGAAATCAATTAAAGTAAATGATGGTTTTGAACAAATAACGAATGATGTACTTACAAATAAGGAAAAGTATAAAGAAGTTGAAATTGAATCACAGCCTAAATGCAATCAAAAATTCATGGAAGAAAACATTGCGATAAAAAAGCGATATTTATACGAAAATTTACTAAAAGACGCAACATCGGATTTAATAGAAAATCAAAATACATTTCATACAAATCAGGATGTATTGAGTGATCCCCAGCCAGTAATTACACAAATACATAATCTGAATGCAAAAGGCAATGGTAAATCCTGTTCTACAAACAAAAACATTAGACATACAACAGCCGATGTTGCAAATGATATAGAGTATTATACTAACAAATCTCGTGAATTAAATCAGGATTCAGCTGAAAATGACCTAAAAATAGAAAAAGAAATAAGGAAAGATCGAACATTGTCACTTGAGAAGAATTTAAGTTCTACACTGCATCCTTCCGCTTCTCAGAATCAGATTGGTAAGACCAGGATGGACGCTGTAGAACAAATTCAGTTTCCTGATGGACGCATAGAATATTGGTATCCAAACGGTAACGTCAAAAAGATCTTTCCCGATCAAGAAGTTACAAAAATGATCTATTACAATGGAGATGTTCGTGAAACTGATAAAAATAAGAGAATAAAATATTTTTATGCCACAACTCGAACGTGGCACACAACCACTTCCGATGGCTTAGAGATTTTAGAATTTCCCGAGTATGTTTATTTTATTATTTTATTACGTTCGCTTGCTCCAATTTGTTGTTTTGTTTTATTATATCTAAATAAATCTAATTTATTATTATATATCTAAATAATTAATAAATAAAAATTATATTTGTATATAGTGGTCAAGTGGAAAAGCGTATGACCGATGGTACTGTCGAAGTGTTATTTCCAGATGGAACAGTAGCGCAAACTTTTGTTAACGGTGACAAGATTTTAATTTTACCAAATGGACAAAAAGAAATTCATACAAAAGCACATAAGGTGAATGAATGTTTCAACTTTTTATTTTGTATTTTAAATACATTGTTCCCATTCGCATATTTTACTTTTTTTTATAGAAATAGAATTGTATAAACGTGCAAATTTGAATTAATATCGAGTAATTTGTTTGAATATTTCAGAGACGAGAATATCCTGATGGTACTATAAAGCTAGTTTATACGGATGGTACTCAAGAAACACGTTATTCTAGTGGAAGAAAACGGTTAAAAGATAAAGATGGTAATCTTTTGATGGATTCGTACGATGTATAAATTTTTTCCATCGAGGATTCTTTTTAATAAAATTAAGTAAAAATGAATGATTAAAAAAAAATATATATATATACATATATGTACATGAAATGTGAATGTTATAATTAATTACATAATTGATATATTACAAATGAAGAGGTATATTATATAATTATTTTTATTAGAATTTGAAACTTAATGCTGATTTTTTTCGTTATATAAGTGAATAAAGACTGGAAATTTTATATACAGAGTGTTCTATTTATTATTGCGACGAAACACTATGCATTGAAATACTTTGTTCTTTAGTGAAAATGTAAAGAATACACATACCAGTTTAAATGCTTCTATCGTACGACAAAAAGATACAAATGAAACAGCAGCTTTAATTTGTAGACTTGCTCCATGAGCTGAAAAATAAAAATTACTAAGAAATGATAATATAGATGCAATTAGAAGGTCTATTCTTTATTCTCTGTTTAAACTGCACACGTTGCAATAAGTTAAGGCTAAACTAATAACATTTGTTTCACTTTAATTTATTGCACTGGGATGCATTCCAAAACTCGACTCTATCAATTACGAGCAAATTACGAGTATCTTTTATCTTTGTTCAGCATTCGGTGAACATCAAGGATAAAATAACTCGGATTGACAAAATCGAGATTTAGAACGTACTTTTGTGTGCATCAGTTCAGACAGTGCAGGAATAAAGATCTAAAGTTGAATTTATCTTTAAAATAATTAAATTAAAAGTACAATTAAAATAGTATACCAAAAGGTATAGAATTATTTCGCATAAATATGAATATAATATTTAAGATTTTCGTACAGCAGCGAATGTAATATAATAAAAGAATTTAATACATATTATATTCCTGTAGTTGCACTATATTTGCAACTGTATGAAATTTTCGAATATCATATTAATATTACTCAAGTAATCGTACTCAAGTAAGATTCAATCGGATTCAACCAAGTAAATTAGGAAAAGTAGTAGATTTTAATTTCGGCGTTTTTTCAGTATTTTTGCTGAAAAATTCATCTTCAAAAATTTTAATAAAATTTTTTCATCAAGAAAGAAAGTTAATTGCATTAAAAAAAAATTGTTAATGATAAAAAAATTGTTTAATGATAAAAAAATATAATTGAAAATATATTCAAAAATATACACATAAATGTTTCATAGCCTTGTCCTTCCACAATTTTTCAAAGCAATTTTTTTTTGAAGTACAAAAAATATGTTGCGTCTAAAAAGTTAATCACTTAATGAAAGTAGTATAAATGGAACTTTATTATCTATATATATATATTTTATAAAATATTTTTTGCATACGATAAGAGTCAAAAGACAAAAAATCGTTACTCAACAAATAATTGTATATCAAGTTATATTATTAATCAAATATAGGTTAAGCATTTTGTAGTTTACTAACATGATAAAACTTCAAGCAATATATTATATTAACGTACTAAACATCAGAAAATGAAACTAGTAATTTTTACCGATATTTTTTATAATAACGATTTGATAATGATGTTGCGATTTTTTATGACTGTAACGATAACTAACTAAATGCTAAGTTTGCACTAAAACTGGGACTTTGAAAAGTAACTTGTCATCATTATACGTTATTTACTGACAAAAGTAAATTCGTTATTTTTAACGCATCGACGTGTCATTTTGTTCGTTAGTAACGAATAAAAGTAATTTTCGCAAATATTATAAATTGTTATTATAACAAAATAATGACAAAAAGGAAGTAATGCGTGTTTTCATTCCCTGCTAAAAATATATTATCTAATTCATTATAATTAATCCTAGCTATACGCATGATGTTAAACTGTAGGTCCCTTATGACTATGTGCAATCAGCATATGCATCACAGGCATATGAGAGAAGTAACCACGCTCGGTTACAGGCAATAGGATTGAAGAGGTCTTAGAAACCCCAATTTGCTAAATCGAAATTTTTTCATATTTTTGAACTTTTCTTTTTCTTTGAACCTATATCTCGAAACTCCTTAATTCTATCGATTTTTACATGTTATGGATTTATTCCTTAATCAATTCTGTATCGATTGAAAAAAAGACTAATTGAAATATGTCTATTTTTACGGTAACAAATATGGATGGGATCCGAAGGATTCAAATGTGTATATCAAAGATAAAAAAAAGTATGTATAGCTAGGGTTAAAAATCTAGCACGTCACTTATATAATATAATTTTACACACACACACACACACACACACACACACACACACACACACACACACACACACACACACACACACACACAAAAAGTAAATTTTAATGAATGTCTCAATATCTTTCCATGGGAGATGAATTATCGATAACATATAAGAGAGAAATATTCACCGCTTATGATAAAATGTTGAAACATCCATTAAGATTCACTTTGATATGTACACACGACATATATATATATGTGTATATATACATATGTGTGTATTATATATATATATTCGAGAAATGAAATATGTCGAAAAAGTTATATATTACATTAACAGTCACCTTGTCATTCTAAAGTATATATAATATCGTCAATTTAATTGAAAAACCGAAAAAATTTGTTATAAATATTTCAAAAGAGAACATATAATAAATGCTCATGCTTTGCCTTTTCAACTATTTTAAATATTTATCATATTGCGAAAAAGTGTGGGTAGTATTTATCATGTTCTATCAAGTTATTAACTGTTTAATCCGATAATTATAAATCGTAAAAATAATTTACTCCCAAACACAACGATTCCGACGAGATACACTTAACAATTCACTTATTCTATATTAATCATTAATTATGCGTCTATATTTTCTATTGGGTGGAAAAACTTCTTCATCTTCTTCCTTGTCAGGTGTGAGGAAAGGATCGTCATATGCATAATTTGGTGCCCATTTCAATAACAACTTTTCAAAAAACTCTTCTAAATTTCTAGCTTCTTGATAAACTTGTGAATCCACCTGAAAAAAGGAATGTAAATAGATGACAATGATAAATAAAAGAATTAAAAATCTTCATCAGCTTACAGGATTGTACGTAAAAGCATTTTTGAACATAAGTCTAATGTCCGCCATAACTTGTCTTAGATCTGTATAATGATCTATATGGTCAGACTTTAATTTATCCCTGATTATATCTAACGCAATTGGCTTCTTGATAATTCGATGATAATCAGTAATCTGAAAATCAAAACATTCATTGAATTATTGATAATCTTGATTTGTCAAACAACGTTGAGAAAAAATGGTGCTCTTTCGTCGTGCTCCTATCGTGCTTACCTCGCTCGATACAACTTCCCGAAAAGGTAAGCTTTGCTCATATTGACAATAAAGTTCTAAGACAATTCTTTGTGCAATTCGTAATTCCTTAGCGCTCATACCGTTTGATCTTTTTTCACTGTTCGATGTATCGTCCGAACAATCGAGTACATTTGTACACAACATACACTGCCAAGTTTCACTCTCGCTACAAAAAAATACTTAATTAATAATAGTTGAAAGGAAATGAAAGATAAAGATACACCATAAATAGAAAGCTTACTCTGGAAATGATTTTAAACTAGGTATATGACAATAAAGATGGAAGACTTTTGGACATTTATCGCAACACAGTACTGCATCTCCTCCATCCATACATACGGCACACCAATCTTCATTTGGATCGTCCTTCATCACCATAGAAGCGGTTGTACTTTTCGAATTATCTGCTGGAAGACATGTAAATTGAAATAAAAAGTCTAAGCCGAGGTAAAAAAGAATATAGTTAACATTTTTAAGTTAAAATGAAATAATATCGAGTTTAACTAACCTGTTGCATTCTCAGCTATCGAGTTTATATCCTCGTCAGTGGAACTATCGACTTGTGCCGAGTCTACCTGATTTTTTTGAGCTTCTGGTATCACTAGGATTCCATTACTATCTAATTTCGCAATAGTGAGCATTAGATCATTCAATGATTTCTGACAAAACTTATCTAAGCTCTTTTCGGTGTCATCCGACTTGCCAGGAGTGGTGACAGGACTAGGTGTTTTGGGTATAGACGAACTGACAGCATGTAACAATGAAACGGTAGCTGAATTTTGCAATTGTGGTGGATTATCACATGAACTGACACTTACATTGGTGTTAAATTTTTGATTATTGCTAGTCTGTTGATTTCTTAAAGTAATTTTGTATGTATCATTGGTAGGAACTGGTGTGTAAGTAGGTATATGTTGATGTCGAGGCAAGGTATAAGGAAGGCAAGGATTTGCTTGTTGTGGAATATGCCAGCGATGGATGGGATAATTTCCAATATGCTGTGTTGACGGAGAAGTTAAATTACATTGTTGTAAACGTGACGTCACAGGTACAATGGATGTATTTGTTGCTTGATATGTATGAGGTGGTGGTACTTGGACCCTCTGAGGGTTACTATTTGAAGAATATCTATATCCAGGAGAAAATCGGTATGGTATATGATTAGTGGATGTCCGAAACGCTGGATATGGAGGTGGTGGAATAGAATTATGCGCGAGAAGCCCCCGTAAACTTGTGTTCTGTCCGAGTTGATCTAGATTTTGAGCTTGCTGATGTGGATGCGTGGATGAGGTTACTTGTTGTTGATGACAGGTTCCCAATGGACGTTGTTGATGCATCAATGGAGGTTGTTGCAATCTGCTATTACTATAGTTGACAGAATACGGTATTCGTGGCTGATGTGCTTGTGGCGATGATCGAGGTGACATACTGTGCGGTGCGATATACTGTTGCATATAATTTTGTGATTGTTGAGTATGTTGTTGTTGTTGTTGTTGTTGTTGTTGTTGTTGTTGTTGCTGCTGTGGAAGATGCAGAGACGCTTGTTGCTGATAAGAATTCTGTGGCGCGTTAGTGGATTGTTGTGTTACCATTACAGGTAATGGTAATCCCTGCTGAATGACAACAGGCATAACACCATCAGAGTGAGTATTATTTATTGAATTCGTAATTTGCTTTTGTTCAGCTTGTGACTCATTATAAGACACTGTGCTGTTATTAGCAGCCACAGGAGATATGGACGGATATACTCTACCATCGACGACTATCGCCCCGATTGATGACATCACTGTAGAAGTAATACAAATTGGATTATGCTTAAATGTAAAATATAACCGATTAATTTTCTAATTTTAAGATTAAATCTCTAATTATTGATTAAATCAATTATACAAAAATAAAGTAAAAGTATAAAAGTAAAAAATCAAATAAAAAATGGTTTAGTGTTACAAACCTTTTATTAAATCTGGTACTTTTTCTAAAGATAAATGTATTCTGACAGGTATTTCAGGATTTGGAATATCAGCTCGTCTACTTTTTATTCTTTGTAAATGGCTTGTAACAGATCTGTAATAATATTATTATATGTGAATATATATAGCATGAGGCATTTAAAGTGTTACAACTGTTATCTTTGAAAATACTTCGTATATTCTTGCGGCTCATCAAGCATTTTCAAAATGTTCAAAATAATCAAACATGTGCATTTATATTGTCCGTATACATTGTTAATTAATATATAGAGAGATATAATCTTTTGCGCAATACATCTTGAATAATATCACAATTTTAAAAGTTGATTAATACGAAGGTCTTAACCAAAGAAAATTTAATTGTATCATTTTTGAAATATCTCAATGTCATCCAAAAATCTGATATAAAATGTAGAATATTCCGTTTTAAAAATTTAACATCATTAAAATTATTTCATACATTAAAAAATTAATTTTTTTTTAAATTAAAAATTCATTATTATTCAACCCCCTTCAAATTATATAACTTTTCTCTGAAGCATGTTTTGCTATAATGCATATTTTTAAAGATAACAGCTTGTAATAATATTTCAAATGTTCCATCTTAGGAATACGCGTGCGCGTATATAATTTTACTATACCTTTTACTATATAATAATTCCATGTCCGATCCTTTTTTCAAAGCATGAGTACCAAAAAGTATACAATGATCTGTAAGTCTAGACAATTGATCTAAAGCAACTTTTTTCTCATTTAATGTATTCTGTTTTTGATCACACACTTCATTTAATCTCATCACCAATTGCTTTCCTCTTGTATTAATAGCATTTGTTAATCTAATACAAAAATAAGATAAAAGAATAAGTGACTAATCGAATTATATATTTAATTAATTAATTATGCAAATACACACACACACACGCGCGCGCGCGCGTGTGTGTGTGTGTGTGTGTGTGTGTGTATATATATATATATATATATATATATATATGAGTATGCACTTAATGCATATGTATTTATAATTAGGCTGAAACATTCGGACACAAGGCGCATGCCTTATGCTCATGTTCGAACTTCTGGATTACCCTGATTTATAATATATACTTACTGTACTACCATTTGTGTTATATCTTGAACTAGACTTTTTTTTTTCTCCAATATTAGAATCTGTCTATCTTCTATAACTTTCATCGCACTTTTTAATAATACCCGTTTGTAACTAAAAAATATTGTTTGTATTTTATATCCGTAATCTTTTAATATTTTACTTGATTCCTATTTTATAAATCCTACCTTACTTCTTTAAGCAAAATCGACATAGAAGTACGAGTTTCAGCTGCAATTTCATGAATAAATTTATATTTATGGTCACGATGTTCACTAAGTTGACAGTCTCTACAAGTCAGTCTATCACATGTTTGACAAAATAAAGATAACTGTTCATGGGAATGAATTGTGCAAAACAAATATCCGGGTATCTTCTTATTTCCTCTTTTAACATTGTCTCTATCATTTATTATTTCATCTTTAGGTTTAATTATATGATCCTTGGTTATCTTCAATCTTTGATGAGCCTTAAAATAGTTTCATCCATATGATTAATCAACGTTTTAACTTAAGTATTCATAAAAAAATTTCTTCCATTTTCTCATCTAAGAGATATAATTATAGATTATTTATACACATACAGAGTGTTTCTTAAAATTCGTCCACGAATCATATAGCACTATTTCTGATCAAAAACTAAATAAAAAAAGATCCACACACACACACACACACACACACACACACACACACACACACACACACACACACACACACACACACACACACACACAC
>Ga0157363_1000497_pt1 | contig 30130 bp, 27 predicted proteins | sample AttsexASBM1_FD_111477 | JGI IMG/M metagenome (GOLD analysis project Ga0157363, IMG submission 111477) | Fungus gardens microbial communities from leaf cutter ant in Ribeirão Preto, State of São Paulo, Brazil - Atta sexdens ASBM1 | ecosystem: Host-associated > Fungi > Mycelium > Unclassified ... | reverse complement strand
GGATGCACAGTAGCTAGCATGGACCATGAGGAATAGTATATAAGGTAGACTACTTTGTATTAGGAACTCTATCGAGTTCTCTTGTGTTACTCAATACAAGAGTTGTTCTATCGCTTAACACTTTGAGCCTTAGATCATAACACTCCAATCCAATCACTACTCCTAGAAATCCTATCTCCCTAACCTTCTACTTGTATTTTCCTAGTTTTATATATAGGTCATTTTCTGCCAATCTTTTCACTACTTCTTCCACTATTTCATTGTGCCCTTCTTGTTATGATTAATCCTTATGTTCATAATAAGGATGCATCATAAACTACATGTTCTAGGGTGGTTTATTTATAACACAATAATCAGCTACACTGTAGTTGTCTCAGTCAGTGCCTCATATAGTAGGTATTGTTTCTTCATGTTCTCTTCATGTTCTATGACTCATTTGCCATATGTATGTAGCAGACAATCCTCATGATCAATAGGTATATATAGTTGTAGATATTATCTTATATCCTTATACTTTACCAATTAACTCTATTCCCCACTCTTACTCAAGTCTTTGCCTAATTTACAACCTGAGCCAATTCTAAGGTTATAACACTTCTTCTTCCTCTGTTCCTACTATAACATTATTTATAAAACTTGCTACTTTCCTAGTGTTGATTAAATCTCAAATAATCTCATTTATCATTGTCTAGAATGTTGCTAGAGATTTTATAAGTACAAAGAACATTACAGCTGGTTCAAATGACCCTTCTGGAGTTGTAAACCCCATATTAGAGCTGAAGATGGTAGACTCTATTTATTTTCAATTTCTTTCTATTCAATTTCTTCTTTTTTCTTTTTCTATTTTTATTTTTGAGAACTATGGTTAGGGTTTAGCATAACATCACAGGTCACAGTCACACAATAACATGTTATGATGGAAAATGGTAGAAAGTTTTGAAAAGATGATATCATACAGCATATTATGTACATGTTAACCTTAAGGCAAACACATGGTCATTTAGGATAAGCTAATGTAGTAAAGCATAAACCATTAGTTTTAGATATATAAGATAGGAAATCTTGTACAGAGCTCTCTATCAAGTTCTCTTGTGTTGACCCTAATACAAGGTTCCTTTACTTGACCTACTCTAACATCTTGTAATTGTAACACCCCACCTTTCACTCATTTCCCTCTTTTATTCATATATTATTATAGCCCCATTTCAAGTTCATCTTTGTAAATACTTTCTTGGTACCAATGTTCTCTACAATAATCTATAGTCCTGAACCATCCTCTTCTCTTTTTTTGGTTTTTTCCTTTTCTTCTTTTCTTTCTCCTTCTTCTACTCTTTCTCTTCTTGTTTCTTTCCTTTTTCCTCTTTCTTCTCTTCTTCTTTTTGTTTTTGCCACTCTGATTTTCCCTACTTTGGTCTCCACTGCTTTCCACACTCCTCTGAGCACCTTATCATCTTCACTTTGCCTGTTCTGCAGTCAATTCCAGGATTATAGTGAGTAAGCCATAGTATCCCCAAAATCACACTCTACTTTTGACCACCAATTACATCTATCTCTGTTCTCTCTCTATGCCCCTAGTAGTAGATATTTACCTCTACCATATATTTAATAGGTTCTCCCTTGTTGAAGAAGCCATCCACATTCCTCACATATATTGGTCTTTCTATTTTTTCAGCTCAAACTCCTGTTTTCTTGCAAACTCTGAACTCATAACTATGGTGCCCCACTATCCAATAATGCTTCCACTGTTACTACTTCTTACATATCAATCCTCTCAATCTTGATCTTTACTGTCACTTCTCTCAACATGTCTCCATTGTCCAGATTGCAGCAGAATATGTTTTCTATTACTTTAGAGAGTATTACAAATCTATTGTAACTACCAAAACCTAATTGAAGGCTATTAGATTCTCCTCTCCATTTAAATTACAATTGTCTCCATACCCCATTCTCCTTCCTTGTTCTACAAACCTCCAATTTCTGCAGTTCCTTGCTAAATGTCCAAAACTCCACAACTATAACAGTTTCTCCTCCTATCTACATTCATAGCATATGGATTACACCTTGGCACAGATCCCGCCTATTGATTTGGGTTCACCATAGTTGTATTGGTTCTTTCCACTCCTTCCATTGGTACTGGTCCTGCCAGTACCCTCTGTTATGGGGCCTTCTGTCTCCTTGGCCAAACTTGAGGCTATAGCATCTATTGCTGTTGTGCTCTATTGCTGTTCTGTCTTAATGCTTGAGGTCCCATCTCTCTTCTTCTTCTTAACCTCCTCTCATCTCTTCTACTCTCTCTCCAATTTCTATCCAGGTTAATTGCTTGCTCATACTACTGCTCAATAGTCCTTGGTTAGTATTCTTACTTCATGAGTCTTCACTAGATAGTCCCATTTATTCCTCTTTTGAATCCTTCAATTAATAGTTGTTCTTTATACCCACTTTCTCTTGTTGCCCTTTAAAACTTCTAAACAAATTCTTTCATCATTCTACTTTCCTACTCTAACCTCTTTAATTCTGCCACCTTTACTGTTTCATTGTCTCCTTCTCCAAATTCCTTTTTTTTTTTTAAGTCCACTAAAAATTCTTCCACCATTTCATATTCCAAATTTCCTGATTCTAAATCTTCCAAAACATTTTCCTTCCAAACATCTGCTGATCCTCCTTGTATATAAGACAGCACACATTGTATTTGCTCTTCTACTGCTACTTCTCTCATCCTCATTCTTAAAAACAACTTGCATGCCATAATGAAATCTGAAACCTTTCCTGAGGTGCTGTTGAATGCTTGTGGCTTAGCCACTTCTTCATTAGACTTAGTGTTAGGTTATGGGACCACTGCTCCCGCTCCTCTTAATGTTGCTGCCAACAACACTCAGATCTATGCCTACATGGCTACAAGCTGCTCCTGTTGTTGCCAGATGATTGATTATAAGTTATGTTGACTTATATTATAAGATGGGGGTAATGTAGGTGAGAGTGATAATGATATTAGTGGTGATGTAGGTGGTGAGGATGTATATAAATGAAAGACAAAACTAGTGCTGGTTTCTCTTTCTAACTCATACTCTAAACTCAAATCTATCTTAGTAGGTACTAGTAGCACTTCTTTTATCTATCTCACATCATTCTACTGACTACCTAAGCTACCAAATACTGCCTTAAAGAATTTGTGTATGATTTTGACTTAAGAAAGTTATTCTACTCTAGATAAGATCTGAAGAATACTTATCATTCCTCTGCATAGACAGATCACAAGAGGACACTACAGCATGAGACTTCTACTCAAAAAGACTACCTAACACACCCATACAAGGTAATATGTCTACTAAGTACTAGTGGATTTTGATGCAAAGTAAATGACTATGCTTCTTCTACCCAGCTAATACATCTCTTCTGCCTAGGGTCTAGCAATTCTTCTTGACTAAAGAACAGTATTGCCTCTCAGTTAAGGATGATGAGAGAGTAAGTGTAAAAGAGCCCTAAGCTGGGTAGTTTCAAGAAAATAATATCAAGTTCTAATGTTATAACTCAAAGATCTTAAAGTAAGCCCAAGAGAAAGATCCTTGTATTAGGTAACATAGGAGAATTTGATGGAGTTCCTAGTACAGAAATGTCTACCTTATATATGCTAAGTTACTAGTCTGTGCTACAGTACCATTAACCTACTCTAAAGATCATGTGTCATCCATAAGATTAATATATATAACATTATTATTTCTAGAATCTTCTACTGCTTTATATCATGACATGTAATCATATGACAGTGTAACTGTGACCAAGGTATGATAATTTGTGATATCATGCCAATCCTAACCCCAAGTTCCCAAATTTAAAATTTTTTTAAAAATATTAAGTTTATCATCTTCAACTTTGATAAAGAAAACCTCCACTACTATATGAGGTACTGACTGATATAACATGAGAAAAGTGCAAGGTGTAGTAAATATAAATCAAAAGTGAAACAAATACCAACACATGTTTAAGTCAAGGTAAACATGAAGCAAACATCTGTAGCATATGAGTATTAAGAATGAAAAGTATGGACTTCGTTTTTTTCTCATTTTCTCTCTTATTTTTATTTTATTTTCGATTTATTTTCATATTTTTCTATTTATAGAACTTAGGATTAGGATTAGTTATGTGACACAAGAAGAAAAGCATAGAAGGTACTAAAAGGATGATGTCATACAACATACATAATGCATGTTGGCCTTGAAGTATACACATAGTTGTTTAGGGTAGGCTAGAAGTATATAGCATGGACCATGTGCTTTTAGTATAAAAGATAGACAATCCTGTAAAGAGTTATCTATTGAGTTCTCTTGTGTCAACCCTAATACAAGGTTCACTTTCTTAACCATCTCTAAGGTTTTGAATTTGTAACAATGAGGTATTGATTGTAACAATAGCTCTAAGAGAGAATAAAATGAGTACTGTGTAAATTTAAAGAACTTTACTCAAATTAGCTATCCACAACTGGGAGCTTGTTAGACATGGTTCATATCTTATTATCTGAGATCCAATAATAGACTCTTAAAAGTCTAAATAAGTATATTATGCATTATCCAAGAGCACAGAACATGAGAGTTAGAATCTTTGGCTTCAGCTTATATGCTGTACCTCTACAAGTTACACAGGTTGCATATCTTAGAAGATATATTTCAAAAGACATACTCAGGATAAGACTGGTGAACAAGTCCACTAGAAGGTAGGAGATGTGTTGTTGCCAACACCAGAAGTTAGTGATGTAAACTACTAACTACTAGCTTGTATACTAAGTATACTATCTAGGGTAGTTATCTAAAATAGAAACTGCTAAGCATTACCCTGGTTCTAGTGATTCTCAGATGTCAGAAATAGAGATCCATGAAGTTATTAAGAGTTTAGCAAGAATGTCTAAGAAAGAATAGAGAGATTTGTATCAGAAGTGATTAAGGAGTGTGGATGAGGAAAGAGATGTTATTTGTGAGTTGGGATAAATGTAGCCAGATCAGGATGTGACAGAGCTCAAGACTGTAATGCTTAGAATTAAGACTAAAGACTACATAGTTACAAGAAAGAGTTTATCTGTGATGCTTAGAATTAAGATACAAGAAGCATCATAGATAGTTTTTGAATACTGTGTCATATCTAGCCAAACAGTATAATATAGAGACTGAAAGAGAAATATTATCTTATCTTATCTGTGTTGTGGTAATCTGTTAAACATAGTTCATAACTTGTTATCTGAGATCTGTTAGGACATCTTAGAAGTCTAGATAAGTTGTGTATTATCTAAGAATATGGAAGATAGGTTAAAATAATCTTTGGCTTCAGCTTGTATGCTATGCCTCTACTAGTCACACTAGTTGTATATTTTGGAATAAGACTTGGGCACTTAGAGGATGGAAAACCACTAAAAGGTGGTAAGATGTGTTGTCACCAATACTGGAAGTGGGAACTAATTTTAGTCAATTCTCAGAATAAGCTAGTACAGTGTAAACTACTGGATTATATACTAGATATGCTACCTAGGATAGTTATCTGGAACAGAGGCTGTTAAGCAAGTTACCCTAATTTCTAGTGATCCTCAGATATTAGGAAGAGGAGGTCCATGGAATTAACAAAGGCCAGTGAGAGCATCCAAAATAGAATAGAGATGTGTGATTCATACTGAAAGAGATTGGTAAGTATAAATGAGGAAGTAGAGGTTATTGATAAGTTGGGACAGATATGGATAAAATACAGAATGTGACATAATCTTCATGATTATATACTGAAAGTAGTGACTTGTTATAATTTAAGCTTAAGTATAAAATTAAAAAAAAAATCTTATATTGGGTAGTACAAGAGAACTTGGTATGCCCTTTCTTTCTCTTGTACCACTATCTTGTATAGTAGTGCCCATAAGAGACTTAGGGAATAAATTCTTTTCTTCTGCAACAATTACACATTCTCATCAACCACTCAATTTACCAACTGTATTTCCTTCAACATATATAGGGATGAACATTCTATCAGGGAAAATTCCTGATAATTATGATGAGGTGCAAAGTAGAACTATTTCTCTTCTACCACAACTTTCTAAAGCATCTTCAATATCCTCAACTAAGTCTTTGGTTGCTTACCATGAAAGAATGGAGTGCAACAATAGCCTAAACGAAGACATTGAAATGGACGAGAACAGCTCTGGGTTGTCCTATAAGACTCATTAAGAGCAAGCAATTTATGTCAGTAAGATGGCTGACCCCTCCAACAACACACTAAACAAACATGTTCTAATTGAATGCCCTACCTTGAGCCTACCTCATGGTCAAACTATACACTCTGCCTCAGGTTCTCCTCATGTTGATGACACAGTCATCAACATCAATCTTCCATATAACCTAAATGCTCCTACAGAACCCAAACTTTGGGATGGAAACTTCCACCCTATTTCACTTCATAGTTCAATGGAATATTTAGTGTCAGACTCTAAGAATATTAAGGACTCTCTTAACTTCATGGCTAAGTATATCTCTAACAAACAGGTCAATTTCTCAAAGTCAAATGATCTTGAGGATTTTCATGGTATTGGCAAAGCTATTTGGAATTTCATATCTTCTGTCTATCAGACTAAATGGAATTCACTCTATTCTGACAAATATTCAAACACTCTTAGAAAGAAAATCTCGGCAAAATTCACTCTGAAAATATCATCTGTACCCAATAAGAGCAACAAAGCCACTAACAAACTGACTCTGGTGAGTATAGAGAAGATTCCCCTCCTATTCCTGCCAAATCGCAGAAGGAGGTTAACCAAATCTCCAAATACTTCAAAAATATCAAACCAGCTGAAGTTTCTAAACAGTCCCAAAAAACTTATGCTCAGGCTTTGAAACAAGGTGTTAGCACATCTGAGATTCTCAAAATCAAAGAGACTTTTCCATCTCTTGAAGCAAAGAAAATAGACCAGATCAACAACATCATCAAGGACACTCCTAAGATAAAACCATGTATTCAAATAACTACTAAAGGTCCACCAAGAAAACACGTTATCATCCCAATAAGCAGCAAAAATATCATGAAATTCATGAAGAATAACTCTCTTCATATTACTAATATCAACAGGTCACTTATAAATGTGAAATCTGAAGTTCTAGTGGACTTTATCTGATCAGATCCTTTAGGAATCATGGTAGTTACTAACAAGGTAGCTTCATAATTGGACTTGCAAATCATCAAACATTATGTCAAAAATGCAGACAATATCAATTCTCTATGTGTGGAAGTTCCTTGACTCCCACAATCCAAATCTTATCTTAAAATAATAGGCATTTCATATTTCCCTCATGACAATTCTCAGAACCATCTTACTTCTAGCGACGTTGAGAACATCATCAAACAAAATCAGATTTTCAACAACACTGTACTTGCCTCAAAACTACAAGTCATCAAAGTCTCACTGAAGTCAGATATGTCAATCCAAATGATTGACATTTGGGATGTCCAAAGCAGGAGCAAAGCCAAGAGTTTGATTAATCGATATTTCAATGTAAAAAGGTATATCACCACCATAAGAGGAGCTAACATGAACTCTAGCATTATATTGTTGGAAATGGGGACATGCCATGTTTTCTTGTAGAATTCAAGGATCCAAATATATCAAATGTAACGGCCCGCATAAATCAGAAAATCATTGTCAATTTGGTTGGTGCTGTAAAGCCAACAAAAAAACAAACCTACTGCACCTTAAAACAAAAAAAGGTAAACTGTGTTCACACACATTCAAGTGTTCTAATTGTTGAGGTGATCACCAGATGGACTCCAATCTATGTCTGTTTTGGAAATACAGGTTCAACCATGAATGGCACAATAAAAAGTACATTGAGATCTGTGAAAATAAGACAAAATTAATTCACTCTGTTGGAAACAAGATCTTGCAATAATTTGTGACATTTTAAAGATTTTTTCTCAAAATGTTTGAAAAAATTCTCTGATTGTCAACACTATTCTAGAGAATCAAATGTCTTTCAACATTATTTTCATTCAAGAACCTCCATAGTTGACCATTTGTACAATTCCGAGCTCTACTAGTTGCGAAGAAGAAGAACTAGTTGGAGTCCTCCATCATCCAAATTGGCTTACTTTTGCCAGATCCCCAGTAAATCAGTCAGATTCCCCAAGAGTCTTGACTTATATTAACATTTGCACTTCTTGTCTTCGTTTTTCTTTGTGAAATGACATTTTAAATCACAGAGACATCTCATGTATCTCTTTCTTCAATTAAGAATCTATATTTTTCCTAATCAATGTTTATTTGGATTCATATCAGTTGGCCTTGAAGTATCTTAAGAATACTGAGACCAATATTAACAATATAATCATTATGACTGGAGATTTCAACATTAGAGACAGTTTTTGGGATTTGAACTTTCCATTTCATTCTGTTCACAGTGATATGCTTTTCGATATAGCAAACTCTTTTTCTCTTGCTTTATCTAAACCTATTGAAAATCTTCCTATTAGGTTTTCAGACAACAATCAAAATTCAAACTTGGTCTTAGACCTTGTTTTCACTTGACCTTCTTCTATGGAATTCAATCGACATTATATCCATCCAGATTGGAGACTTTTGTCTGATCATACCCTAATCACTGTCAATATTCCTATCAGAGATGAAGATATTCCAACCAAACAACATTCACTAATCAAAGGAAGTGATGAAGAAAACCAATTTATTGAAAACCTCATTCAATTCATCAAAAACTTAAAAACTTCATCTATTCAGGATGTTGAATTATTGGAAGAGGTAGTTCAACTCTTAGCGACTAATATTGAAGACATTTGGTTCAAACGTTCAAAAACAGTCAATATAACAAGACACTCCAAAGCTTGGTAGAATGAAGATTGTTATCATACACTATACAAATATCGACAATCTCATAGTCTAGAAAATTGGAAAGACTTCAAAAGTATGGTCAAGAAAGCAAAGTGTTTCTTCTTCAATGAAAAGATAGACAAAATCACAAATAAGAAATATGGCCCATAGGAGCTTATGAATTGGGTCAAGAAATGCAAACTCCCTATGGTTGAAGCCATTCAATATAAAGGATACTTATGTATTGAACTTGAAGATCTTTGGAATGCTCTTCATAAATCTTTCAACTCCACTTAAGAGAGAGAAGTTGATATCCATTTTCTTGACGAAATTCCAGACAAACCTACAGCTGAGTGGAATGTGTTTTCTAAAAACAAGCTTATTGATGTGATCAAAAAATGCAACAATTCATCTGCACCAGGTCCAGACAAATTAATGTGAAGTCATATCAAGTCCATCATCAAAAACAATAATTGTATTTGCAAATTCATTGACATTGCCAATGCCTGTATAGAGTTGGAACATTGGCTGTCTTACTTCAAGACTTCTACAATAGTTGTTATTCCCAAACCTAACAAGGCAACGTTCAACTCTCCCAAATCATATTGACCAATTATCCTTCTCAATACTATTGGAAAACTTTTCAAAAAGATGATTGGAGAATGTCTCCAATTCCATATGATTTCCAATAGTTTTATTTATCCTAGTCAACTTGGAGGTCTAAAATTAAGATCTACCATGGATGCAGGGGTTACGCTTACTCATATTATTTGTTCAGAATGGGTTAAAAACCTTATCATGAGCACTCTAGCATTTGACATAGCGCAATTTTTCCCCTCTCTGAATCACCAACTTCTCTCCCTCATCCTAAACAAGGTGGAACTCAATCATAAAATTTCGATGTTTTTCAAGAATTATCTAGTAGGCAGAAAAACAAAATACCTTTGGAACGAATTTATTTCTCCTCCTTTTAACGTTAATGTTGGTGTTGGACAAGGATCTGCTCTTTCTCCTATCCTTTCCACTCTCTATTTATCTCCTGTTTTTCTTTCTCTTGAAAATTGTTTAAAAATCCTAAAAATTCCCATTTCCATTATTTTCTTTGTAGACGATGGTCTTTTTATTTCTCAAAACAAATCTATTTCGCATTCTAATGCTAATCTTTTTTGTTGCTACAACATTATTTCATCTTTACTTATGAAATGTGATCTTGTTGTAGAACATGGAAAAACTAACATCTCCCATTTTTCTAGATCTCACAGAGCATTCAATCCTCCTCTCAACTTGTTCTCTCTTGGGGGACCTATCTTACTCCCCAAAGAAACATGGAGATATCTTGGGTTCATCTTTGATTGTAAGCTCACTTTTAGAAGCCATATAGATTTCTATACAAACAAAGCGATTTCTACAATCAAGTGCATGAAGTTGTTGGGTAATTCATTGAGAAACATCAATCCACTCCAAAAAAGAAGACTTTACAGATGTTGTGTGTTACCCATAGCATTATACAATTTTCCACTATAGTATTACAACAAAGCCCTAACTTACTACCATCTCAATATATTACAGAAGATACGACGAAGAGTGGCTCTCTGGATTTCAGGAGCATTTTGAACATCTCCTACGCTAGGAATCAAGGCCATATTGGAACTTGTTCCAATACATCTTCACCTCAAGAAACTTTACAGACAATTTCTTTTATGTAAATCATCTCTCCTGTCTAACCACATTATTAACAATATTCTCAGCTCTAACAGACTGCAAGGAAGAAATCATCATATCTCTTCCATTGACTTTCTCACAGTCAAGCAAAGACTTTGACTGAAGTCTCCACTTATCGATGTGGATGATAAGTGTAACCAATTTTTTCTGTCTTTTTCTTTTTTCAACAAGGAATTTAAATCTGGAAATAGGCTTATAGATTTATTTTCAGATTATTTTTCTCTTCATTTTCATTCTTCAAATACTAAAAAACATATTGAAAAATTAGATAAAATTGCACTCAGAGCTTCATCTAATCCTTCCTTGACAATTGTTGTGTCTGATGCCAGTATCAAGAATCACATTGCCACTTTGATTTCACATATTCACTCCTACAATAAACCTGTCACCAAAACCATGCACAAAGCTATCAATGTCACTACAACTGAAGCTAAGCTATTTGCAATATATTGTGGAATAAATCAAGCAATAGCCAATTCCGATGTCAATCATATAGTGATTATCACCAACTCTCTTCACACTGTCAAGAGGATATTCAACTCTTCAGTTCATCTATATCAAATCCATTCAGCTATAATATCTTAGGAACTTAGGGAATTCTTTTCAAAGGATTCTTGTAATTGTATCAAATTTTGGGATTGCCCTAGCAAACAAAAGTGGCCATTACATTATTCAGTAGACAAAGACACCAAAAGAATAGTCTTTACTCCATCGTTCCCTTGCAAATCATCCTGGAATTTCTACAGAAAAACAGAATGTAATTCAATACTTTCACAATAGAGAATGCTCTTTCAAGCATTAGATTCTAAAGGGAGAAATTTCCTTGACTTGCTTGATGATGATCTAAACCCTGTTAAACCATCAAGTATTAAAGGAAGACCATAGTTACAACACTTCAGTCATTCAAATTTACTGTATGCTTGTTCTACTAGAGCTATCACGAATCATGCTCTGATAGGGGAATATCAACTAAAATTCTTTCCTAATGAAGAATTTGCATGCCCATGTGGTTTTTATCCTATTGAATCAAGACGACATATTCTACATAAATGTAAAAGGTTTAACAACTATTGGAATCTGAGAAGGGATACTATAGCCCAATTCACACTTTTCCTTCAATTCAACTCTAGTGCTTTTTTCTTTGAATAGTACTATTTCATCAGTTTTACTATTTGCATAACTATATTGTTTTGTTTCCCTTATACTTCATTTGGTTTGTTATTTCCTTTTCTTTTTCTTTTTCTTTTCTTTTTATCTTATTTCATTTCTATTTACATGTTGATTCTGTCTGAATGTAAGTAGTTACGAAGTAGCTACCATGGTCTTGTTATGAACTTAAGACCTTAGAGTTAGTCAAAAGAAAGAACCTTGTATAAGGTTTACATAAGAGAACTCAATAGAGAATTCTATACAAGATAGTCTGCCTTATATACTAAATCCACCTGGTCTGTGCTAGCTACTTTTACCCTACCCTAAACAGCCATGTGTTAGCCTCAAGACCAGCATATGTTGTACTCATTGTATAATATCGTCCTTCCATGTGTCTCATAATCTGTGACTGTGTCATCTGATATGACAACACAATCTTTGCTACTTTAACCCTAACCCTAAGTTCTAGAAATAGACAAATGAAAACTAAATCAAAAGGGAACTGAAAATAAAAGTGAAAATGAGTAAAGTCCATCTCCTTCATTCTTGACAGGTCTGCCTTTGTGTCTCATGTAATAAATTGTTGATTTAAAAAAAAAAAAGAACTTGGTAGAATTCCTTTCTACTACAAGATAGTTTATCTTATATACTATCTAGTATTAGTCTGTACATCTTGACACTAACCTACTCTCTAGTATGACTAAGCCCTTCTAACAAGTTCTATTATATTTTATCATTATCTAACTATGTTATATATAACTAGGACATTTTTTATGATTTATGACAGTTATATAACATTTTGTCATATCTCTCTTAGCTAAGAAAAAGAGAAATTAAACTAAAATATAAATAAAACAGAAACCCAAATTTCAAGTCTAAGACTTAAGTCTATTTGTCTAAGTTGTCTTCAATCCACAGTTAGAGTTTAGGAAGACAAACTTTGACATAACTATTCTAAGTACTCTATTGTTTACTCCAATTTAGCAAAATATTGCTGACATAACTATAATTATACTCATATGATTAGAAATAGCTAAGAATAATATAATACTAATCTGAAAGAAGTAGGTGTTTAAATAATGGCAGTAAAAAGCTAAGAGTTTAATAGATTCAAAAAAAACATTGAAAATAAGAAGAAGCTAGAGCTAGACCTCTTACATTCACTTTTCCTTTCAGATTGCTGCAGCTCAAAGCAAGAGAGACTAGTTGAAAATCTCCTTGAGTTAGACCTTAGTATTCTGCTGTTATAAGTTTTCTGCCTGATATCTTTGAGAAGACATCTTCTAGAAGACTATCTTGTTTTATCTAATCTGGAAGTGTTCTTAAGCTCTTTCTCTCTTTTTACTAATCATGTATAAAATATCATTATATTGTCAAAAATGTTTTCTAGTGCAATATCACATACTAATTTAGTCACATTCATATTTATACTCAAATAATACTCTTTCACTAATTTATGCTTCTCAAACTTATCTAGTGTAAATTACTCATTTTATTTCTATGTCAATCACTTCTTAGATATTTTTGCTGGACTTCCTAGTATCTTTATAAAACTTTATTTCTACATCTAAGAATACTCTATACACAGAATAATTGCTTGTAGTTGTTAGAGGCAATTTACACTCGCTGATTTTATCTGTAATAGTAGTATGGAAGACAGAGATAAAAAGAAACTTAACAAGTCAGGCTTTTTAGGCACCGTTGGAAGAAGTACTATATAGCTAAGCTTGGCTTCAACAAATAACATGATATGTAGTGTATGTGTTGCATGGTTGTGATTTCAGATGATAAGAGTTCAGATAAATATGTACAAGTACAGTACAATTCAAGTTGATAATCAGACTGAGAAACTAGTATATAGTAGAATATATTCTTAAATACAGAACTAAAAACCTAATAATACTCTACTACTGCATGTACTCCAAGTTGTTGGTCATTGCAGCAGATATCATTCAAAACTCCATAAGATTGATGAAGAGTATAGGATCTAGTCCTTGGGTTGATAAATATAGAATGGAATGTGATCTGTGCCAAAAGAGTAGAAAGTGTGTAGATATTAGATGGTATGTGACAAGTTTCCACACTCTGTACATCTCCAAGCTAACCCCACAGGCTTTTGCCTTCTGGTGTAAATCATGTCTAATAACTTTACATAATAGATTTTCCAGTGATCTTCTTTTTTTTGATAAATATAGTATTCTAATAGTCTCTAGAAGATATCAACCACTTATATAATTGGTTGCTCACTAAATAACTTAAGATTCCAGATGTAAAAGCAGCTTTTTATCAGCTTCTTCAAGTCTGCTTGTACTTTTCCTGGGCTATTCTTCATTCAAAAGACATATCTTTCTTCACTACCTCATATAGTGGTACCACCACAATCACAAAGTTAGAGATATGGTTTTAACAATAAATAGCAATGTCCATACATCCATAGTATTCTCATATACTCTCTATCTCAGTATCACAAAATGAACTACTCACTGATTGTGATACTTGAACTTAGATAGCTTGATAGTAGTTCAGAGGTTCAGTATAAGGAGATAGTGGTGATAGGTAATGAGTAGTATCAATAAGAATAATTGATGTTGTTAAGTCTGAGATCTAATCCTTAGACATAGAGGTATATATACAAAATAGTGATGATCTGTGTGCAAGCTGTTTCTATCACATGATCAAAACTTGTACCTGATGGGAGCTATCATCTGTCATAGCAGATGTCAGGCTAATTTTAGAAGATAACTAATTATGTCACTACATTGATATGCTTGTATCTCTATCAATACTTATTGCTTTGGAATATACAATATATCACCAAATTGTTTTCAATAAGTAATTTCCAATACAAGTTCAATCATGTGAATCTGTCCAGCCATTCACAAGATATTAGCTAATAAAGCTTTTATAGTTACTGATGGCCTGATATCTTGGTTGTTTGTTGTTAATTTTGTACATCCTACATATGTACAGATAGCCCTCATTTGGAGCTTTCCAGAGCAAGTTATTTTGTGAAAATCAGTCCACTGGTTGTGAAGTTACAAGCTGAATGACACTTGTGACACTCAGAATCTTCTCAATAATGTCTGGACTCAGTTTCCTATCCTCATAGAAACATTCAAACACCACAATAGTAATATGGTTACTACACACTATAGTTTAGGCCCTGAAAACATCTCTCTGGTATACTTTATCCTTTGTAATATCTGATTTACTATTACTAAGTATGTAAATACAAATCTTCTTATTCCAGGGTTTCTTGCAAGTGTCTCAAGACTTCTGTCTCTTAACTTATATTAGGTTGCCATTCCTCTAGCTGGTACATCATCAATATAAGGTAAAGTGTATCTTGGAATCTCCTCCTTTAGTATATATCACATTATCATGGAATATTAGTACTAAGTTTACCAATCCAATAGATAGAGTGATTAACCTAAGTGCCTCAAATGGCATTTAAAGCATAGTGAGGTCTCACAAGTGCTCCACCAACATTCTCTCTGTTATAAGATGAAAGTGAGGACAGACTTTAGAGTTAAGGTTAGATAAGATATAGTAGTAGTAGTATTATTAGTCTACAATGAGAGAGAGAAGGGCACATGAATAGAAAGTCACATGACATGATGTTATAAGCCTAGAGTGGTTTAGAGCAGTCTAGAAGGATCGGGAAGAGTCTAGGGTTAGGATGATGTCAAGGGACAAGAGTTTCTCATGATGTATATGTCAAGATCGAAGAAAGTGGACTTGATTTATTTCTCTTTTCATTTTTTTTTATTTTCTTTCTTTTTGATTTATTTTTCTATTTTCTATTTTTAGAACAACTAGGGTTAGGGTTGATCAGTTACACTGTCACATCAATCACTTGATGGCATAGTCACAAGACAGATCACGAGACTTGGGAGAATTTAGTAGAAGATTTGAGAACAGATAATGTCATACAACATGGACACCACATGTTGGCCTCATGGACTACACATGGTTGTTTAGGGTAGGGTACACAGTACTTAGCACAGACCATCTATAGAACTATATAAGGTAGACTAGTTTGTAGAAGAGTTCTCTATCGAGTTCTCTTGTGTTACTCAATACAAGAGTTGTTCTATTATCCCACTCTAAAGGTTTTAGTTCATAACAGTACACATGGTGCATACATGTATGACAGAGATTAAAGAATATGATGTCAGGGCACATGTATACAGTATATTGGCCTTGAGAAAGACACATGGTGGATAAGTAATGGACATGAGGACAGGGCATGGACATTAGGGTAGAACAATGCATAGTCATAGTACAGACCATAAGACTTTATATAAATAGTCAGTAGAATACTGTTGTAGTTCCCTGTTGAGTTCTCTTGTAATCCTCACTACTAGATAGCCAGATAAGAGCTTTGCTGAAGTAAGCAAACTACAGGGTTGTTACAACTAGTGGTTGCTACAACACTCTCATTGTATTCCATATATAAATCTAAAATTCCATCACAGATACTCTCTGCAAAATACATGATTAATTCTTTAGTTGCCAGTAGTAGTTTTGTTAGAACAACTGAATGAAGACCACAGTAATATAGTAGAGATTACAACTCCAGGGAAATTCTAAGTATCATTGTATAACAGTGCTATATACACAACTCACCTCCAAAGAAATCCTAAGAAAATAGGATAGAATTTTCTAGAGACAACAGCTACTATAAGTCTATACTAATCAAGCAGAACATCAAGCAGAACATTTAGTAACCTAACTATAAGATAATAAAGCTACATAGTCAGAAATATTAATAGAACATTGCTAGATAGAGGAAGCGTATTAGTTGGTGGCTATAAGAAGTAGGTTGGTAATTATGAGAAGGTGAACAGGGGTCCAGAGAGTCTAACAGTATTGCAGTAGACTATCAGTATAGAGCTTGGGGAACAAGATGACTACAGGGTTAACTTGGGCTTTGGCAAGTACTATCAACTTGAATTCAGACAAAGTCAAAGATTCTCTTACAAGTTCTGAGTGAGTAATGATAACCATATTAAACAGCTCAAAATTATACATTATCTGCAGACTTTTCTAATCTTTCTTGATAATACAAAACCACCTCAGCCTATAGAACAAGTTGGAAGATTCATACCTCTACATCTAACTTTTGCTTAATCATGGCACATACTTCTTTATATATTGCCAGAGATATTATAAACAGACATCCTGCTCATGATACATATCATACTATAGATATCTCAATAGCTAGGAAGAACTCCAGAGTTCTTAAACTTCTCTTTCTCCAAATCATCCTATATGAAGGCTTCATTCTACTGAGCTATTACCTAGTGTATAAGCTTTCTCTCCTTTATCTACAGGAATTCTGAACTGTAGTTCTTATCCAGTTTTTTCTTTCTCTTAAGTAAGTACCAGTCTTTGGCACAAACTTAGATGGCTGTTTTAACAGCTCTAAAAGGGGGTTCCTCTGGATATTTTGTAGAATCCTGAATTTACCAGAGAGTATATCAAGCACAGGCTTCACTCTTAGTGCAACCAGCTTATATATTTTTATGAAATAGGCCATACTCTCTTCTTGTGAGTTCCAGCTTTCTAGCTTAGCCACTTTTTCTACTGGCTGGTATCTATTCCAAAGTGATCCTAGCTGACCAACATACTATTTTAAGAACTCATTCACCTATACTAGTAAGATTTTGCTAATAAAAAGCTCTCTCTCCCTATCTATATCTATTATACAGAGAACCTCTCCTCCAAACTGGTCTTCCAACTCCTCAAGATTCAATGAAAATTTGAGGCTATATTCATCTATCTAGGCAAATTTTCTCTTTTATAGGTAGAAATTACTACTTCCATCACTATATTTGGGCAAGTGATATTGATAGCTTGATTTCCATCCTTGTTATTAACCACATGACTTTTGGTTATAGTGTCAAATAGTTTTTCTAGTGAAATCTAGTAGAGTGTTTTTTCTATAATATATATCTGTAACAGAATTTTTACTTCTCTAAGTGTAAATAACATATTCTTGGTGTTATGACATTAGCTTGGCTCAAGTTGAAACTTAGGCAAAGACTTGAGTAAGAGTGGGGAATAGAGTCAATTGGTAAAGCATAAGGATACAAAATAATATCTACATCTATATATATCTAATGACCATAAATTATACATAAGACATCTTTGAGAAAGAAATAAAGTAAACATGAGGAAGCCTCTACTACTACATGAGGTACTAACTGATTATACATGAGATTACAGTGAGACACAACAGATAACAGAAATAAACAAACCCCAACACATATTATCTATGAAATAACCACCTGTAAGATATAAGATATTAATCATAATAATATCCTCATTTTAACATTCATGTCCTCATGAACTTAGTCTAAAAATGTTCAATCTCCAACCACATAGGATGTGACCAACTTCTTTTATTAAAGTCATGAACATTAGACTCTATTTTATTTTTATTTTCTATTTTCATTTTTATTTATTTTTGTTTCTCTTTTATTTAGGGTTAGGGTTTAAAGTGATGTCATGGTGACAACTGTCACAAACAGTCACATGACACAGTCATGGTCATATGATCATGATGGAAGAAGATAGAAAGTTCTAGTATGATAATATCATACAGCATGTTTAATACATATTGACCTTAAGGCAAACATATGGTTATTTAGGATAGGCTAAAGTAGTAGAGCACAGACCATGAGCCAGTAGTATATAAGATAGACAGTCTTGTACAGAGTTCTCTATCAAGTTCTCTTATATTAAACCCTAATATAAGGATTTTATCTTATTTTCCTACTCTAAGAACTCTGAGTCATAACATCTTTATAGGTCCTATAACTATTTCTCCATGTAATGTTAATACAATGAAGAAGGATTTGTGTGGTGGCCCTTCTGAGTATATTTCAATTGGAAATCCTTGTCTGCTCATATCTGAATTATGTTTTTGTTTGATGAATTTGGCTGCAACTTCTTTCCAATATTGTATGTCTTATTCTCTATTTTTTCTAAAAAATTTGTAATGTGACAGTGGGAGAAATGGAATGGTCTCCATTGGCAATTATAATGTCTTTAAAGAATTTTCCAGATTATCAATTTCTTCTTGTATGAAAACATATTCAGGTGTTTTCTGTTTGTTGGATTCTAATAATATGTCATATGGCTTATATAAAAATACTTCTTCATCCTGTATAACATCTTCTTTTTGTTTTCCTTTGTCAATAACTATTAGTTGTGGATTCTCTTCATATATATCTTGGTATACATCTTGTATCATTTTTATATGTTCCTTGACTCATTCATCTCCTTTTCCTTTACATTGATCCAGTTCATCTATTAGTAATGTTTGAATATGATGTGCTTGTTTCTCTATATCTTTATGTAAGATGTTTCATAAGTCATCAGTTGTACTATATATATCTTCTCTGATTTGTTCCTTGTATGTGTTACTGGCTTGTAATAGGACAGTTTTGATATCCACAAGTTTGATATTTGCAGTGTTGGTTAACTTGACTATTTCTTGAAGTTGTAGCTGAATGTTGGCCATGGTTTCCAGTTCTCAAATTATTTTGTGATATTTCCTAGTCCAATGCTTCTTCTTCTTGTTCAGATTTGTTATAAGATCCATGTTGTTAACTATATGAGCAATGTAAGAGTTAGGGGAGGTAGGTGCAGTAATGAATTAGTAGGCCATTTGTTTAGATTTCTCAATGTTGGTGTAACTTTGAGATATCAATTTGGGATTTTACCCTTCTCTTTTATAAGTTTCAACTCGAAATTCTTGTCCAATATTCTTTTATTGCCCCCTTAGCATGTAGTAACCTTAATTCTGCTATCCATTGATCATGTTCATTCCCATAACCTTTCCAATGAACCAAGAATTATGTGCCATATTCTCATTTTCTATGATTCCATACTTCTTCTACTTCATATTCTTCCTCTTCATTAATAATGTCTAGTGGTGGTGCTGAATCCATATGTTGTCCTTTGAAATATGGTTCTTTGCATTGTATCAGCAGATCTTTGTTAAACATATTATGAATTGCCCACCCTTCTGGTAACTCCAGTTGAAATACTCCTTGACCAATATTCTTTGTGATTTTAAAAGGTCTGTATCTTTTCTGGTCCAGCTTCTTTGAGAGTCAATTTAAATAAATATTCATGGCTTCTAGCTACATGTTGTCTCCTTCCTTTAGTCCTTGTGGGTTTTGCCCCTTTTTGTCAAACTGCTTTTTCATAGCTTCTTTTGCCATTTCCAACAACTTCTTTGCCATTTCCCAGCTTCTCTATAGTCCTTCTAGAAAATCTTCCAGCTTTGGTAATTCCATCTTCACTATCAGGTCCTCTTTCTATGGATGTCTTCCAAAGTTATTATGTAGCCATGTATTTCATGTCATTATACTAAAATTCCATTGCTAACAACCATTCTGTCCAATTGATAGTTAATGTAGTATCACAAGAATGCTTCAACCTTCTGGTTGATTCTTTCTGTTTGACCATCTATTTGAGAGTAGTATGCCATAGATAGTGTTATTTTTGTCCTTAATGCCTTTGTTAAGTCTTCCATGAATTTTGAGACAAATTGAGGTCCTCTGTCACTAAGAACCTTTCATGGTACTTCATGTATTTTCCATATCTCATCCTGATAGATTTTTGCTATGTCTTCCAATAATACTGCTGTAGTTGCCACCTTGAGTCTGATCATCTTGGTGAATCAATCCACAATAACCACTATTATATTTTTGTCTTTTGATTCTGGAAGTGGTTCTATGATGTTGATACTGATTTCCTATCATGCTCCTTTAGGTATTTTCAATGGGTGAAGTTCTCCAGCCTTTTTCATGTGTTGTACTTTGTTCTGTTAATATTTTGTGCATCCTTGAACATACTTCTTGATGTTGTTCCTTATCTCTGGCCACCAGTAAAAATTCCTCTTTATCAACTCAAGCATCCTTTGTTATCTTGGATGTCCTATATTTGCTGGTTTATGGTTTTCTTGTAGGATTTGCTCTCATATCTTCTGATTGTTTGGAATATATATCCTTCCTTTCACATAAACTATGCCATTGTCTTCCCATGCCTGTCCCTCATTTTTCTCTAATTCCTTCTGTACCTCTTGTTCTCTAGTTTGGTTCCTTCTGATTTTATCCAATAATATGGTTTCTTCTACTACTTGGTTTCCTCTGAGTACTATTACTTCTGCTTCTGTGCTAACTCTTCTTATCCATAGCTTATCCTTAAGCATCTTGATGTTCTTGTTGTCATCCATTGTATCCACTTAATCTTTTCTAAATAGTATATCTACTCTTGTATTTGTCTTTTCTGGAATATGTCATAGAATGAAGTCATAGTCTTGTAACTTCAAATACCATCATGCTTGCTATCCATTAAGCTTGTGTAGTTCTTAGAAATACTTAAGATTCTTGTGATCTGTCCAGACTTCAAATTTATCTGTGGTGTCCAGTAGATATTGTCTCTACTTCATAAGGACTTCCACTATAGCAAGTAATTCTTTGACATATATCTTGTAATTATTTTTGGCTGGTTGCATTGTCCTTGACAAAAACACAATAGATTTCCATTTTTCTTCTTGTTCTTAGAATAAAAATTCCTCAATAACATGTCCTGAAGCATTGGTTTCTACTCTGAATTTTCTTTCTCTCTTTGGAAAAGTAAGTATGGGTTGACTTGTAATCTTGTTCTTGAGTTCTTCAAATGCCTGTTGATGTAGTTTTTTTTTAAGTCAACAATTTATTACATGGGGCATGATGGCAGTCCATGCCTACAGGAGGAATTATGTATAGAGTATCAATACCCTAACCTTTTTATGCAGTTACCCAACACAAAGGACTACTAAGTAATTGAACCCATAACTTCAAGTAGGTTTGAGATAGGCATAATATACATAGATGGGAGGCTCTTCCACTATGCCATCTCTCCCCCCTCTTTCTCTTGAGTTTATTGAGAGGTTTTGCTGTGTGACTGAAATTCTTAATAAAGTGTTGGTAAAAGTTTACAAACCCTAAGAAGCTTTCCACTTCTTTTATCTTGGTAGGGGTTTTCCATTCTTTAACTGCTTTGACCTTGTTGTTTTCCATTTGAACTTCTCCTCTTCCAACTACTATTCCTAGAATAGGTATTTCTTTAACATTGAAGTCACACTTTGACTGTTTAAAGTAGAGATTGTGTTTCTCCACTATCTTCAAAAACTAAATTGTTCTTTCCTCTAGTTTTTTCTTAGTCTTGGCAGGTATAACAAAGTCATCCATATAGTTGGCCAGCACTCCTTTATACAAGAGTTCTCAGAAGATGCTATTCATCATTCTCTGGAATGTGCCCAGCAAATTGCATAATCCAAAGTACATGACTTTAGGTTTGAATAGTCCTTTGTTTGTTAAAAATGTGGCCTTCTATTCATCTTCTTCTTTGATTTATACATAATTATATTCCTAGATAAGATCCAATCTGTTAAAGTACTTGGTGTCTTTAAACTTGTCAATCACTTCCCCAATTAAAGATAGTGGCATCTTGTCCTTTATTATGTGTTGGTTCAATTTCCTATAGTCCTATACCAATCATAGTGATCCATTTTTCTTTGGAATATAGAAACATGGTGCAGCATATCATGAACTCAATTCCATAATTAGTCCTGTCTTAAGCTGTTCATCCAACCATTAATTTAGTACTTTATCTTTTTTAACTATCATTACATAGGCTTTTGTATTTAATTCCTTTAGAGCATCTTCTGTCAGGTTGATCTTGTGGTTCTATTCTTTTTGTTCTGGTAATTTCTCAAATTTCTTCTTATTGAACAAGTGTGTGAATAGTTGAATATACTCTGGTAGATTCTCTAGGTTGGTTGGATCTAGTTTTTTTCCTATATCTTGTTGTCCTTTATCCTTGTCACCCATTGACTGTAGTCTCTGTATTCTTAATGTAAACAATATGTTCTAGTATCATGTTTTGCACTCTTTTGGGCATCTTGTAAACCATATAATCCCTATATTCCAATTTACTTCTGGATTGTGTTTAACCAACCAGTCATATCTTAGAAACATGTCTATGTCATTTAAGTCTATAACTGCTACATCAATCTGTTCTATGTGTCCATTGATTTCCAGTTCTAGTGGTATAAATCTTGTAACTTCTCCATTCTTAGTTCTATCTGCATTGAAAATCTTGAATAACCTATCCATTGGTTCTGTCTTAATCCTCTCTTCTTTCACCAGTTATTTGTCAATTCCAGTGTGGGTACGACCAGAATCAACCAGTATCTTTAATCATAATTCTTTTCTGTTGGATGTTTTGACATTTGTTTACATGTTTATTATACTATGTCTACTCTGAACCTCTAACAAAACTCTTTTGCTTGTCGTTATCTTTATCATCTGAATTTTCCTATATGCTTCTATTCTTTATCTTTTGCCCTGACCTACAGTCTTTTGTAAGATGTTCCACTTTGTTACACTTATAGCACTTCCTTGTCTCTTTTTCCTTCTTTGGTTTTTGGTAGTCTTTTGCTATGTATCTGTATAATTGAAGCACCTAGGCTTCCTGTCTTTATTGTAGTTGTCTTTAGACTTTCCAATCTTCATAAATGTCTCTCTACTTCTATAGGTTATTTTTGTTCTAGTCCTGTAATTATGCCTGCTCTCTATAGACTTGTATCCCTATCTTACTGATATAATTACCATTTTCCATTTCTTCAAGATTTTTGATACTACAATGGGTAAATATTCCAATATTATTTTGATAATGTTACTTCTGACATTCTTTTTCAACAAAAATATTATGTGCATGTTGTCTATTTCTGCCTTTATGGCCAATGCTTCAAACTCAATTATAAAGTCTATAATGTGCTTGTCACAAACTTCATTCAGCTTGTATCTCTACAACCAGTAGACCAATTTTCACAAACCAAGTTGTGCTAGAAAGCCTCAAATGAAGGCTATTTGCACATATGTGGGATGTATAAAAGTGACAACAAAAACTGAGATATCAGGTCATCAGTAACTGTAAAATCTTTGTTTGCTAATATCTCATGAATGGCTAGACAGATTTGCATGATTGAACTTGTGTTGGAAAGTGCTCATCAATCTAGTTCTGATGATATATGATATATCTCATAGCAATAAGTATTGATAGAGATACAAGTATATCAATATAGTGACATAATTAGTTACCTTCTAAAATTAGCCTGACAGCTGCTATGACAGATGATAGCTCCCATCAGGTACAAGTTTTGATCATGTGATAGAAACAGCTTGTATACAGACCATCACTATTTTGTATATATATCTCTGTGTCTGAAGATTAGACCTCAGACTTAACAACATCAATTATCATCAATCTTTATCCTTTATTATCTGTATTGATCTTAATCATCATTGTTATCATTATTGAACTTCTGAATCACTTCTAAACCTCTGAGAGTGTACCCAAGGTTCAGATATCACAAATAAGTGAGTAGTTCATCTTGTAATACTTCCCTATTTTTGTTTCTGGAACATATTTCAAGGTAAATTTAAATCTTTTATGGTCTGTCCAGACTTCAAACTTGAATTTTGCACCCTCTAACAAATGCCTCCAATTTTCTAGCCTTCTTATAACCACCAACATCTCTTTATCATAAATTTTGTAATTTATCTCTGTCTTGTTTAGAGATTTTGAGAGAAAAGCTACCAGCCTCTATTGCCTATCATTACACTCCATTGATAGTACTCCTCCTGTTGCATAGTCTGACACATCTACTTCCATCCTCATTTTTTTATCTAAGCCTGGCACTGCTAGCACTAGTTCTTTTATGAACTTCTTCTTCAATTTCTCAAATATCTTCTCTTACTATTCTGTCCACTCCCACTTTTGGTCTTTCTTTACTATATCGTGTAGTAGTCTAGCTATTGCTACAAAGTCTTTAATAAATTGGTGATAGTAATTTGCCAATCCTAAAAACTTCTGTATATCTTTAACTCCTTGTAGGGTTGGCCAGTCCAAAACATCTTTCATCTTTCCTTCTTCTATCTTAATCCCTTCTGGTCTGATCACTACTCCTAAAAACCCTACTTTCTTCACCTTCCACTTGCATTTTTCTGGTTTTACATATAGATCATTTTCTGCCAATCTCTTCACTACTTTTTCTACTATTTTATTGTACCCCTCTTCTGTTTCTGTTCCTATAATTACATTGTCAATAAAGCTTTCCACCTTCCCAGTATTGATAAGATCTTGTAGGATTTTATTCATCATGGTTTGAAAAGTTGCTAGTGAGTTTGTTAATCTAAAAAAACATTACTATTGGTTCAAATGACCCCTCTGGTGTGGTAAATGCTGCCTTCCATTTGTCCCCTCCTTTATTCGTACATTATTATACCCCCATCTTAGGTCCATCTTTGTAAATAACATTTTTATACCTATGTTTTCTACAATATCCAAAATTGAGAGTAAAGGGTAATTATTCTTTACAGTCCATTCATTTAAATACCTATAGTCCTGTACCATGTGCTTCTTCCCATCCTTCTTTCCTACAAAGAATACTGGTGCCATTTGAGGTGACTTCAAGGGCCTGATGTACACTTTCCCTAACTATTCCAAAATGAACTCTTGTACCTCTTCTCTTTCTTTTCTCAACAATAGATACACTTTCCTCTTCTTTGACACAAACTCTTTCTTGATGTCAATGGCATGGTCTCATAGTTTCCTTGTGGGCATCTATTCACTGGCCTTTTTCCCAAAGACCTGAATCCACTTGTGGAAGCACTCTAGTACCAGCTTCCTTGCCTCTGCTTCTGACTTTGCATTCCATATTTCTCATTCTTCTACTAGCTTCTTCATCTCAATTATCCTTTCTTTCCTAGACCTTTTCTTTTCTTTTCCTCTTTTCTCTATTCTCTTTCCTCTCATCTTCTTCTCTTTTCCTCTTCCTTTTCCTCTTCCTTTTACTTCTGCTAGCCTAATTTCCCCTGCTTTGGTCTCCACTGCTTCCTACATTCCTCTGGGCACCTTCTTATCTTTACTTCTCCTGTTCTCCAATCAATTTCAAGGTTGTGGCATGCAAGCTATGGCATTCCCAAAATCACATTCCAATTCTGCCCCCCAATTACATTGATCTCTGTCCTTTTCCTATGTCCTTGGTAATAAATGTTCACTTCTACAGTATTTTCTATTGGCCCTTCTTTATTGAATGTTCCATCCACATTTCTCACATATATCAGATTTTCTATTTTTTTCAACTTAAACCACTGCTTTCTTGTGAACTCTAAACTCATCACCAGGCCAGTGGCCCCACTATCTAACAATGCTTCTACTGTCATTCCCTCCTATATGTTTATCCTCTCTAGTCCAATCTTCACTGTGATTTCTCTCAACATGTTCTCATTGTTCAGATTGCAATAAGATGTATTATTCATTACTCTACTGAGCATTGCAAATCTGTTACTGCTATTGAGATCTAATCAAGGACTATTAGATCTCCTTCCCCATTTAAATTGACCTGTCTTTTATTCTGATTGTCCTTATACTCTACTCTTCTTCCTTGGCCCATGATTTCTCCCCCCATCTTCTACAATTCCATGCAAGGTGGCCAAATTCTCCACAGCTATAGCAATTTCTTCCCCTATCTACATTTATTACATATGGGTTCCAAGGTGCAAATCCTGCCTACTGATTTGAGCATACCATCCCTGTATTTATCTTCTCTACTCCTTCCATCAGAGTAGGCCCTGTCGGTGCCTACTGTTGAGAGACCTCCTGTCTTCTTGGCCAAACTTGAGACTGTGGCAACTGTTGCTATTGTGCCCCTACATTGTTCAACCTTGGAACCTATAGTCTCTGTTCTCATCTTCCCCTCAACCTCTCTTCTTCCCTCCTGCTCTCCCTCTAATTTCTGTCCAATGCTATTACCCTGTCATACCATTGTTCAATGGAACTAGACTGTTGTTCTAGCTCTATGAGTTTCTGGCATATCATCTTATTTAGAACTCTTTCACTAGTGGCCTCTCTTCATATCTGCTACCCCTTGCTGCCTTTCTGAATTCCTGAACAAATTCCTCCATTGTTCTTCCTCCCTGCTCCAACCTCTTAAGTTCTGCTACTTTTACTGTTTCTTCATTTCCTTCTCCAAACTCTTTCTATATGTTTGCTAAAAATTCTCCTGCTGTCTCATATTCCATCACTTCTGTTTCTAGATCTTCCAAAATATTCTCCTTCCAGACATCTTCCAATCCTCCTTATACATATGACAAGATCCACTGGATTTGTTACTTCACTGCTACTCCTCTCATCTTTATTCTTATGTATAATTTGCACACTGTTATGAACCCTGAAACTTTTCCAGCACTTCCATCAAATGTTTGTGGTCTGGCCACTTCTTCTGCCCCAGGTACTGTCCCTCCTCCTTGTGCTGCTAGTAGAGCTTGAACCTGAGCCTATAGTACTGCAAGCTATTCTTGTTTCTGTTGAGCTAAAAGCTCATAATTGATTTGGCCATGTTGGCTCATGATGTATGATGAGGGTGAGGATAATGGTGGTGGTGGTGGTGTTGGGGGAGATGAGGTGTAAAGTAGTAATGGAGAGGAACTGGTGCTAGCCTCACTCTCTGATTTATACTTGGAGCTCAAAGAAATCTCTATAAGTGCTAGTGGGCTCTCTGCTTGTCCCATCTTACACTGTTTACTGACTACTTATACTACTGACTACTATCTTGAATAAAATATAAATAATTTTGATCTAAGAAGGTCATTCTACTCTAGATAAGGTTTTTAAGAAAACTTGTTGTTTTCCTGCATAGACAGTCCATAAGTAGATCTGTAGTATAGAGCTGATAATAAAAGAAGATATATAGCATGTCCACAAAAGGTGATACATTTGAAGTATACCAGTGGGCTTTGATACAAACAAATAGCTAAACTTCCCCTGTCTAGCTAGTATACCCTTTATGCCTAGGGCCTGGCAACTCTTCTTGACTAAAGAATGATGTTGTCTTTCAGTCGAGGATGGTGAGAGAATAAGAGCATGAGAGGGTCCTGTGTTGAATAGTCTCAAGAAAAGAAATTGAATTCTAATGTTATGATTCAAGACTTAAGTGTTCAAGTCAAGAAGTAACCTTGAATTGGGTAATCATAGGAGAACTCAATGGAGTTCCTAAGTACAATCTATCTACCTTATATACTAATGGCTGATGGTCCATGCTCTACTACTTTAGCCTACTCTAAATAACCATGTATTATCCTTAAGATCAGCATATATACAACATATAATATAATATTGTTGTTCTGAAACCTTCCACCAAATTCCCCATGACCATGTGACTTGTGACAGTGTGACCATCATGCTAAACCCTAACCCACAGTCCCCAAAGTAGAAAAAAAAATGAAAAAAAAAATATTAGAAAAAACTTCTGTCCAAACTTTGCAATTCTAACACTAGGTAGCATACCTAGTATATAAGCCAGTAGCTTACACTGTATTAGTTATTCTGAAAATTGACTAAAACCAACACTCACTTCTAGTATTAGCAATGACAAACTTTGCCACCTTCCAGTAGTTCTCTACTTATTAGGTTCCCCCAGTCCTATTCTGAAATATATGACTAGTGTGACTAGTAGAGACACAGCATACAAGCTAAAGCCAAAGATTATTCTGACCCACATTCTACATCCTCAGACAATGAAATGTAAACTATGTTTAACATCTTACTAGTTAGCACTTTCTTTAACACTATTTGCAATTTTGGTATAACTGCCTATAGCTCTTTAGGAGTTACTCTCATCTCTCCTACCAACATTCTTTCTAGTATTTTGTCTGAGTTAACTTCTTTTATCAGGAATTTTATCTTATATGTTATCTTCTTCTTTTGGAATTGACCTTAGAGTTAGTCAATAAGAAAAACCTTATATTAGAGTAACATGAGAGAACTTGATGGAGTTCCTAGTACAAAACTGTCTACCTTATATACACTAGACTACTGGTCTATACTACAGTTCCATTAGCCTACCCCAAAGGCCATGTATTATCTATAAGATTAACATGTGTCAAATATATTATAATAACATTGTTTCCTTCTAGATCCTTCTACCATGTTCTCTCATAACATGTGATTATGTAACAATATGACTGTGACAGATGTTGTGACACCAAGTCATGCCATGTGACAGTTTATGACTGTCACATATGATGTCATGCTAACTTTACCCTTTTTTTTTTTTAAAATCAACAATTTATTATACAGAGCGCATAGGCAGACCGTGGTAGCTACTTCATAACTACATACAAAAGAGACAAAGATACATGGAACTAAAAAGGGAAAAAGAAAGAGACAAAACTGAAACAAGAGATACAAAATGAGTCTGTAAAAATAATTACACTAAAAAGTCTGAAAAAGTAAATGCACTCAGATTAGTTTCCAAAAACATGATGAAATGACTTAAGGAGTTCCTTTTTGGATTCCAGTAACCATTAAATCTACCACACTCATAAAGGATATGGCATCTTGATTCAATAGGATATAGGCCACATAGACATTTAAATTCCTCCCTAGGGAAGAATCTAAGTCTGTATTTGCCAGTGGGAGCATGATTTGTAATTGCTCTTGTAGCACGTGCACATAAGGAGTTCGAATGGCTAAACACTTTGAGCCACAATCCCCCTTTGATATAAGTTAGCTCGATAATATTATTGTTGTCATTGAGTAAGTCTAAGAATTGATTCCCTTTGATGTCAGAAGCTTGGAACGTCATTTTCCAAACTTTTAGGATGTCATTGCTTTCACTTTTCTTGCTAAAATCCCATGATGTTTTGCATGGATAGAGTGGAGTTAGATTGAATGTCTTGGTTTCTTTATCAACCTTGTTATGAAGATGCCATTTAAGATGGCTTGGACACTCCCAAAACTCAATAGAATTGTTTTCATAATGATTGAAGAAGTTGCGAAGGTCAGATAGGATGGCTGCTAACTGAACTTGATAGAGATGGACTGACGGTACGAAAATCTTTCTAGCTGCATGGATGGAATCGGTGACGACAATAATCTTGGATATGTTGTTGAAATTCGTAGTTTGGTTGATGCCACACCTGATAGCAAAGAGTTCTGCTTTAGTGCTTGTGACATGAACCACGTGGTGGATCATCTTTGTTATAGGTTTGTTATATATGTGCATATGCATGATAGAAGTTGCGACATTGTTCTTGATGCTCGTATCAGATACTATGATGGCGATAGAAGCAAAGTTTAGGGCCCCCCTTGCAGGGAACCCTATTGAAACCACAGGAAGTGTTCAGTAGGGAGCTATTCCCCACCTACTAATCTCTTTGTACTGTCATGTCTAGTGGCCTCCCTTGCTAGGAGACCTCCCTATTTGGTCTGCAGTCTAGTCTTTTCAATGGCTGATGGTAGGCTGAGCCTTTAACCAACAACCTCTCCATTATGGGTGCATCTAGGACT
>Ga0157363_1000495_pt1 | contig 30147 bp, 26 predicted proteins | sample AttsexASBM1_FD_111477 | JGI IMG/M metagenome (GOLD analysis project Ga0157363, IMG submission 111477) | Fungus gardens microbial communities from leaf cutter ant in Ribeirão Preto, State of São Paulo, Brazil - Atta sexdens ASBM1 | ecosystem: Host-associated > Fungi > Mycelium > Unclassified ... | reverse complement strand
CCTCCCTCCCTCTCTTTCGCCTTCTTTCTCTGGGCCTTCATGATTCACAACTGCTTCCGTCGTTTCTTCCTTTTTTAATGAGCCTCTTTCTGACGTATGAGTCCAATGTTTATTCTCTCTGTCTCTCTGTCTCTTCCTGCATTTCCATAATGGAACAACTGAACTATTGATGTATTGCTTCCCATGAGTCTCCGTGTAAAACATTTGGGTTTCCTATATATTGTATGGTAAGAGGAGCGAGAAACCAATAAGAAATGTGATTGTGAGAGATGTGATCGGTGTGGCATTTCCTATATTTTAGAAGCTATGCTTAACTAAATGCCCTTTTTTTTCTTTTTTTTTGGTTCGACAATTTATTACATGGTGCTTAATTGCAGTCTGTAGCAGGCTATCTACTACAAGTAGCCTACAGTTTTTGCTTCAGGAGACCCCCTTCATAAGCAGAGAGACACTATCAGTGATAAAACTCAAAGAGAGAGCTAGATAAAGGTTGCTTGTAACCAACCTACAAATTATACATCCAAGTCCAGAGAGATCTATCATACTGATAATACAGAATCAAGAGAAACTGAGAGAGATAAGACTGAGAAACTAGCTACAGAAACAGAAAAGCAGACCAATTGAGCATTCATGGAGGCTTATAAGGAGGGAGGGATCCTTCTTGAGGAGAATAGACAAAAGCACTTGGATGCTCCTTCAAGAAGTCAACAAAGTCCTCAATTGACAGAGATGGGATCAATCAAGGGACTATGGGCAAACCTGGAGCAGTTTGTAAAGATGTGTTAGTGTATTTCTGTCATGGTACACTTGGACCCTTATATTTTATTTCGATTTTCTTTGATTCAATTTCTCTTTTATTTCTTGGATGATGAAGAGGCATGTGACATGATGTCATAAGCCTAGAATCTGGGAGAAAGGGCTAGAAGGATGACATCAAGGTGCATGTCAATAGTATGTTCACCTCATGATGTACACATTGTGCACTCATGGCAAATGCATGAACACTAGGGTAGGGTTATTTATCATTAGCATAGACCATGTGTTACTAGTATATATAGTATAGGAATACATTGGAGACTCCTTGTTGAGTTCTCTTGTGATTCCCATAAGATACTTCATCTATAAGTGTACTTGAGTGGTATCTTGACTAGTGGTTGCCACAACAATTTCTATCTGACAATGGCCATATGGACACTAGGTGCACTCTGCATCTATCAAGGTATTGTTTACAGTCAAAGTAATGAGCATGCTTGGAAATTCAACTAAAAGCCTTTTTCTACTCCAGAAATAGCTTGTTTATTGCTTATGTGTCATTCCAATCACTACCTATAGTTTTTGGCCCTAATTCTTTACTAAATTACCTACCAAGGCACAAGTGTTGCTTTTAGCAGCTATGTAATACAAGGCTACTCTTTGGATCCTTGGTATATTTTAAACTTTACCAACTAGTGAAATTGAGACTCTGACAGGTCTCATTCCCATTTATTTTTATTTCAAGAAGCTAGTTAAGCAGTCTTGTCTCAAAGCTACTACTCTTTTCTCTTAGCATATACTGGTATTTCTACTTAGTGCCAGAAACTCAAAGAGTGCTTGCCCTCATCTACAATCACTTGCTCTACTCTTTTAAATAATACCTAATATACTTATTTGAAGGGCTCTCCTTTGAATACTGAAGCATTATTTCTCAATCTCACTGAATACTTCAATTCTTTGATACTAAGGTTATTTCAAGTTGTAGGCTGCTTAACAACTTCCCTAATCACATCTCCTTTCATTCTTGCAATTGCTCAAGTCTTAGTAGTCACAAATCCTACCTGGAGTCTCTTGACTATCTGTATCTCAAGGTTTCTTTTTCTTCATTTACTCTCACTGTTGTCACTGATACAAATGCTACATCCTACAAAAACATGCAGGCTATCTCTGCTGCATATTTTTGGAGACTAAAATAACAAGTGTTATTCTCTAAAGCTCTAGCTGGTTAGATAACTGCTTTTAATACTAAGCTGTTGTTAGATATGGTTCACACTTCATTATCTGAGATCTGGTAAGATATCTCAGAAGTTCAGATAAGTGACTAATGTATTATCTGAGAATGTGAAAGATAGATCAGAATAACCTTTGGTTTCAGCTTGTATGCCACACCTTTACTAGCCACACTGGTTGCATATTTCAGAACAGGACTTGGAGACTGAGCAGATGGAAAACCACCAGAAGATGGTGAGGTATGTTATTGCCAACATCAGAAATTTGGGTGTTAGTTTTAGTTGATTTTCAGGATAAGCTAGTATAGTGTAAACTACTGGATTATATACTAGGTAGCATACTTAGAGTAGCTATCTAGAATGTAAACTGCTAAGTAAGTTACTTTAGATATTAGTGATTCTTGAATGTTTGGGAATAGAGTCTATGAAATTAGCAAAGGCCTAGCAAGAAAATCTGAAATAAACTAGAGATGTGTGATCTATACCAGAAGAGAGTAGAAAGTGTGGATAAGGGAGAGGGAGTTATCTGTGGGTTGGGATGAATGTGTTTGGAACAAGATATGACAGCTGTTTGCTATAAGACTGGACATTGCTAAGGCCACTAGTATGAACATTGAATATATTATCCTTATCACTAACTTTCTAGGCTCTGCTAGAAAAACAGTAGATCTCTCTGTACATTCTGGGCAAGCTCATTTCTTTGCTGTCTGATTTATGCTTAGATTGTTCTTCTCTTGTAACCTTGATCATAGGATTGAATTTTGGAACTGCTCAAGCAATGCTGAGTGATCTCTGCACCAACTAGTTTATAACAATATAACTAACACTAGAGTAGCTGCTAGACTTTATCCAGCAACTTTTATTGATATTCTTTACTCCAAGAGTATTTTCTCATGTCTAAATACTTAGAAGACATTCTTCAATCATCCTACTGTTCATAGGTGCCATTTTCTCACTCTCAAAGGCAAGAATTGCAAGCCTCTTCAACCAGCTACTCTAAGGGTAGTAGTTGGCTCTCTCTCATTGGCCAATCAGTTACATTATATACTTGGATGGCTAGAGTTATTCTTAACCATACTTCTATTTGGAAGTATAAACAGTACTTTTTCCCTGCAGAGTATATCTAGTATCTATATGGCCATTACCGATGAAAACATATCAACACATTTTTGCAAACTGTCTCAGGTTTGCTTATAGTCTCTTGATTGATCTATTTCTATCAATTAAGAAGTTGACAAAGTTCTTAAAGGAGCATACAAGTGTCTTTGCCTTTTCTCCTCAAGAACAACACCCTTTCCCTTCTAAGCCTTTATAAGTGCTCAAATAGTTTGCTTTCCTATTTCTGTAGATAGTTAACTCAGTTTCATCTCTCCCAGTTTCTTTTGACTTTGTATTCTTAGTATAATAGATCTATTTGTAAAATTAGATACATAATTAGTAGATTAGTTATGAGCAATTTTTATCTAGATTTCTTCTCAATTTATATTAATTCTAATAAGGTCTGTTTTTGCTTATAAAAGAAGTTTCTGCCTTGGAAAAATTGCAAGCTACTTATTTTTAGATAGTTTATTACAGACTGTAATCAAGTACTGTGTAATAAATTGTTGGCCAAAAAAAGAAAAAAAGAGGATGGTTCAAAACTATTAATATCTCAATGAGTAAACAGTAAAAAACAATTATTCACTACTATCAATTTTAGATATTATTGAGAATATTAGAACAAAGAATATTGTGGCAACCACTAACCAAGATGGTTGATAGGTCACTCAAATAGTATTACATTACAAAAAGTCTTATGGAGATCACAACTTAACAAGGAGTTTTCAATGGATTTCTACACTATATACTACTATATATTGTTCTACTCTAATGTTCATATAAAGTTTATATGTATACTATGAGGACAACATGCTATAGCCATATACTCTAATGTCATATTTCAATGTTCTACAATTGTCAGATAAGAAACATGCCTAGAAGAGGAAACTATTTATGGGAAAATTACAGAAAACATTAGAAGAGTATAGTAACATTATCTGATACATGCAGATACAGATCCTAGGTAATCTTGGCTTCAGCAAATGTGCTGCACCTCTGTATATCACAATGGTTATATTTAGAAAGAGAATTATAATAGAAAGCAGATCATAAAGAAAGTTAGACTTCTAAGCATAGGCACTCAGAACAGTGTAATACACTAGTTGATTTTTAAGCTAAAGGACTACAGAGTATCTAGACATCTTAAATACTAGTACTAAGACTATTCAAAAATTAGAAGAGATAGAGAATTATTCTGAATATACTAAAATCCTTGAAAATCAAGTTTAGAGTTCCATGGAGATCATGAAGAATTATGTTATCAGTAATGGAGTGATCAGATATGAAAATAAAACTAGATAAATATATACTAAAAGAGAGTGGATAAATAGGAAGAAAGATATACTCTTCTGTCATATACCAAGTCCACCTGTCTAGAAAATACATCCTCATGGTGATACAGCCCTCTCAACATTCATGACATAAGCCTGTCTTCTATGATGGCTATCCTTTTTGCAATACATCTCAGTGACAGTAATGCAACAATCTGCCAGATATCCAGTCTTCCATGATGGGAATACTTATATCTAACTCGGTCTTCCATGGCAGAGTCCTTTTACCTTACTCTTATTAGTGTTTCACTACTGAAACCTCCATTTGGGACAATAGGGGCTATACCACTAAAACTCCAAACATTTTCTATATTACTTACTTGTATATAAGACTAGTAGTTACATTATAATTCACTAGTTTGATAATTGACAAAGATAAACTCTTATTGAACTCAATCTCTGGTCTCACTTCCATCTTGGACTTCATCTATTCATCTGAAGTTGCAACCATGTAACAGACAGATAGCACAGCACATAAGCTGAAGCTAAGATCATTCCACAAGTTTGTGTCACCAAGCACAGAGTTTATACACTCTGTACATCTCTAAGCCAACCCTGCAGACTTTTATCTCCCAGTGTGAACTATGCTTATTATCTTCTATAGATATTTTGAGCAGATTAGATGTTAGGAAAATGTTATTTATGATGTAGTCAGATAGATCAGATATATTCAGATGGGTTGTCATATACAAGTCCACTCATCCAGACATTACATCCCTGCAGTGATATCATCTCCAAATTATACAAGCCCACCTTTCTCACAACACACCTTATGGTGATGCTGCAATCATCCAGGTATTCCGTCTTCCATGGCAGAGATACTCCTATTCAACTTGGTCTTCCATGACAGAGTTACTCCTGTCAGTGTCTCAACACTGAAACCTCTGCTTGGGGTAATAGGGGCTTTACCACTGAAACTCCAAGCATCTCCTATAACATCCATTTGTATATAATACTAGTAGTTACACTGTAATTCGCTAGTCTGATAATCGATGAAGATAAGTCTTATTAAACTCAATCTCTGGTGTTTAATGGCGACACAACTCACTTCCATCTCAGACTTCCCCCTATTATCTGAAGTTGCGACCAAGCAGCAGACAGACAGCATAGCACATAAGCTGAAGCCAAGGTTGTTCCACAAGTCCACATATCTCCAAGTCTATCTTGCAGACTTCCACTCTGGTATGAACTGCTCCTGACATGGGTATGTGACAACAATCTTCAATCTCATATGTTTATAATCATATGCTCTGTTATATAACTATAGTTACATATCTCTTTACTATCTAAAGAAAAGAAAGTTTAAGAAAAATAAAAATCAAATCAAGAAAATTAAATTAAAAAAGTTCAGAGCATATCATAACAAAGAAGATCTTTGTTAGAGAAACTAAGATGAAAGTTTAGAGTTTGTACTTCAAGCTACAGAAAGAACCTAAGTTATATTATTTAATATTAAAAAAAGTAAGGCTTATCTTAAAAGATTACTAAGAAAGATAAGAGTCTAGTAAACTTCCTAATAGCAACAGAAGATATGAAATAATAATTACAAAGATACTGATATCTACTGGAATTAATAATATTTGGAGCTTGAAATCTTGAGAGATGACTAGTTTTCTTATAGTTTTCACAAAGCTAGACCTAAGATAGATATATAATAAGTAAAAATAAAGGAAAGAGATAAATAGAAGATAGCATTTACAATACTAAAAGAGTTGTTTGAGCATACTGTGATGTTGTTTGGACTAACCAATTTACCAACTATATTCTAGGCTATAATGAATAAATTATTGAGATCTAATAAATATTAGCTAAATAATAAGCTTTATAGTGTTATATTATAGACCAATTTCTAAAACATCCAAGATATCTGCTTCCTGACTTCTAGTTAGGACTCTAACCATACCTAGGTATACTTCTGCATCTGTACTTGTTTGTGTTAGAATTATAAAGAGTAGACTTTATTTTATTTTTCTTCTTATTTTTATTTTTTCTTTGATTTATTTTTTATTTTAAACTTAGGGTTAGAGTTTAGCATGACATCACAGGTCACTGTCACAAAATGTCACTGTCACACTGTCACACAATCACATGATACAACAGAAGACAGTAGAAGGTTCTAGAAGAAATAATATTATAATAACATATTATACATATGTTAACCTTAAGATAGACACATAGTTATTTAGAATAGGCTAAAGTAGTAGAGCATAGACCATTAGTCTTAGGTATATAAGACAGACAATCCTGTACAAAGTTCTCTATCAAGTTCTCTTATGTTAACCCTAATATAAGATTCTTCTTATTAGTCAACCCTAAAGTCTTTGAGTTATAACAGTTTGTATATAGATTAGCCTTTTGTATTTCATCTTCTGACAACTTATTATCTAGACTTCCAGTTATCTTGTATTCTAGAAACTATCTCTTTAATGTCTCCTTAATTATTCCCTATATTATTATTTCTCTAGCTATAGTTCCAACTATAGACTTAGTATTTAAAACCAAGTAGATACTCTATAGCCTTTAGTCTGAAAATCAACTAAGAATCATCTCTTACTTCTCTAACTGAGTTCCAACTAAAACTTAACCAAGTATACATAAAGAATTTAATAACATCTTTTTTCACTTTTTCTTGGTATTTTATTATTCAAAATTATGATCATACAATAAACAGTGGGAACAACACATAAGTTAAAGCCAAGATCATTATCCAAAATCATATTATATATCTGTGGATAAGCTTTTAAGTTTAATCTGTAATCTAGGTACTTTGCCTAATCTCATAAATATCACATTTATTTCTGAATAAGTTTCCATACTTGATTTGATCTCTTTCTACATGACTGATCACAAATATCTGCTCAAAGTAAGTTTTACTCATCCTTTTTTTGAAAAAAAAAACAACAATTTATTATACTAGATATAATAGTAAACTGTAGTAACTATACAATGTAATTACTTAATTAAAGAAAATAAAAATAAAAATAAAGACTAATTAGTCTTAGGTAATACTATTCTAGAAATAAAACACTCTAGAATTAAGCTCTAAAAACATAAGAATATTCTTGAGAGATTTTCTCTTTGAATTCTAAGACTTTTTATACCATGTATAATCAAATAATATATGCCTCCTCATTTTAATAATATATTCTCTACATATACATGTAAAGAATTCTTTAAGAAAGAATCTAAGCCTATACTCATTAATAAGAGTATATTTTGTGATTAGTCTCTGTTATAAACTTTATTCAGCTTGTTTCTCTATAACTAGTGAACTAATTTTCACAAACTAAGTTGTACTGAAAAGTTTCAAATGACCTTATATATATAAAAAGACAAGAAACTTTAGAGTAGGCAAAAATAGCTTTTAGTCTTGAAGTAGAAAGAATAAAATAATACAATGTCATATATTTATTTTTTCATGCAAACAAGCTAACAATATACTCTGAACCCACTATTAATGAGCAAAAACTACTTCAATATCACTAGTCCAAATTCAAGATTAGAAAGAATGAAAAATAGTAAAAAAGATCTTATTTGATAGAAGAGATTTAATTAGAAAAAGAATATATTAGAGTATGAGGAAAATCTTAAGAATACACAATAAAAGCTTCAAGAAAATCTTCAAAAACTCCAAAAAAGCATATAACTCTTTTTGATAGAGCTTGAACTAAGAGAAAAAGTAATGTTATAAGCTTCATTCAGCTTGTATTTCCACAACCAGTAGACTGATTTTTACAAAATAAGTTGCACTGGAAAGCTCCAAATAATGGCTATCTATACATATATGAAATGTACAAAAGTAACAACAGATTACTGAGATATTAGACCATCAGTAACTATAAGTTTCATTGGCTATTATCTCAGGAATAACTAAACAGATTCCCACAATCAAAGTTACATTAGAAAGCACTCATCAAACAGTTTCTAATAATATATCATACATCATATAGAGATTAGTATTTATAGAGATATAAGTATATCAATGTAGTAATATAATTAGTTAATTTCTAAAATTAGCCTGATATCTGCTATAACAAATAACAGTTTCACCAAGTATGAGTTTTATCATATGATAGAAACAGCTTGTATATAGACTATCACTATTTTGTATAAATACTGTTATATCTAAGAATTAGACTTTAGACTTAACAAGTTTTCATCAATTTTCATCAATTATTATCCCTCATTATCATTGTCATCATTCATCTCTTCTTTCTCTTATACCACTATCTTGCATGGTAGCGTCTAATAGAGTCTTAGGGAATATACAATTTTCTTCTTCAGCTTTCATATCTACTGCTCCTTAAATGAAACATTTGCTAGCCAGCTTGGCGATGGACATTAACATAACTAAGAAAGTTGACAATTTTGATAGTACTAAGGGAAGATCTCCTTCTCTTAGTAATGTCTCCTCTAAAAGTGCTTCAATCAAATTGAAGGCTTTTTCCATTTCATATCATGAAAGGATGATTATACAGAACGACTTCCCTGATGAAGAACTCAGGAAACCCACTGACTACTCTCAGCTGTCGTATAACAACAATTGTCAAGAATCTAGTCATATCAATATGGTGGTTGATTCTGTTATTCCCTAAGGACTACAATATGTTTCAAATGAGGTACCGGCCCTCAATACCTCTAGCTTCTCCTGTATTGATGATGATGATGTCATCAACATCCAATTACCATATGATCCTAACTGACCTATAGAGCCAAAACTATAGGATGGTAATTTCCATCCTGTTTCTCTTCATGGATCACTGGAACATCTTGCCTCTGATGCCAACAATATCAAGAAGTCTTTGGCCTGCATGGCCAAATATATCAAAAACAAAAAGATTAAAACATTCAAGTCCAATAACATCAAAGACTTCAAAGATATCAGTAAAGCTGCTTAGGAGCTTATTTCCTCTATCTATAATTCTAAATGGGATTCTCTTATTGCTGACAACCATAAACAGTCTTAGGGAAAAAAATGACATATAAATTCACCCTCAAAGTCAGCCTAGAAAAAAATGGTAAGAAAGAGGAAAAAATAATAACAAACCTGCCAGCATCGAAAGGCTTCCTCCTCCAATTCCTGCTAAATCTCCTAAAGAAGTAAATAAAATCTCAAAATACTTCAAATTCAACAAACTGACCCAGGCCAACACCAGTCAAACCAAATCCTACACCCAAGCTACTAAGACCAGCAGCAATGCTGAAAAAGTTCTGAGGATAAAAGAAGCTTTTCTGTCCCTTCAAGCAAAAAATATCAAAAATATTCAAAAAATATTCAAAGGAAATAACAAACCAAAGCCCTGGATCAACATGATCATGAAAGATCTGTCCAGAAAACAGGTTATTGTCTCTATAAGCAGGGATGATAAGAAGAATTTTATGGAAGAAAGCAATGCCCATATTTTGAACATGAATAGGGCCCTAAAAAACATCAAATCCGATGTTTTGGTCAATTTCATTTGTCCTGATACAGCTGGTATTACAATTGTTACTAACAAAGTTGCCACTTCTTTAAACTTATAGACCATTGAGCAATATGTCAAAGGCGCAAATTGCATCAATTCAAACGAAGTCAAATCACTAAAACTTCCCTGATCCAAATCATACTTGAAGATCATAGATCTCCTATATCTTCAAGAAATCACTGCCATCTCTATTAACTTGAGTGTGGTCGAAAGCATCATTAAGAAAAACCACATTTTTAACAACATCACTTTGGCGTCAAAGCCTCGAATCATCAAAGTCTCCCTGAAATCTAATATGGCAATTATCTAGATTGATATATGGGATGTACAAAGTGGCAGCAATGCCAAAATGCTCATCAACAGATGCTTCAATGTAGGTAACTACATCACTACTACTAGAAGAGCAAACATGAATCCAGAAGTCCCATAATACAAGAATTGTTAGAGGTAGGGCCACTTTATGTTTTCATGTAAAATTCAAGAGACTAACTGCGTTAAGTGTAATGGTCCTCACAAATTGGAACATCACCGACAATTTGCATGATGCTGCAAAGCCAATGATAAAATGAACTCCTCTTGACTGGAAACCAAGAAGGGTGAACTATGCTTCTATTCTTTTAAGTGCTCCAACTGCCGAGGTGACCATCAGGTAGACTCAAACATATGCCCATTCTGGAAGTATCAATTCAATCAAGACTGGCATAACAGAAAGCAACAAGAACTTTGCGAAAGCAGAAGTATATCAATTCACTTAGCTGTGAGCAGCACCTAAGCATGATTTATGATAACATCAAGATATATTTGCACAATGTTTGCAAGAACAGCCTCATTGTTAACACTATCCTGGAAACTCAATCGTCTTTCAACATTATCTTCATTCAAGAACTACCCTAGTTGGTTATTTGCTTTATTTCAAGCTCTACTAGTTGCGAAGGAAATGAACTAGTTCCTTATTATCCCAATTAGACTATCTTCTCTAGGACTTTATTGCATGTCTCTGACTCTCCCAGAGTCATCACATATATTAACATTCATATTTCTTCTCTTTGTTTTGCTCTGCGAAATAACATTCTCAACCATAGGGACATATCATGTATTTCCCTTTTCAATCAGGATTTGATTTACTTTTTAATTAATGTGTATTTGGACTTGTCTCAATCAGCTTTGAAGTATCTTAAAGATACTGAAGTCAATATAAATAATGTTCTCATCATGATTGGAGACTTTAACATTAGAGATAGTTTTTGGGACCCAAACTTTCTATACTATTCTTCACATAGAGACACTCTCTTTGATATCACTGATTCTTTCCAGTTAGAAATCTCCAAACTGGCTGAATTCTTTTCTACTAGATATTCCGACAATGTTCAAGACTCAAACTTGGTTCTAGATCTCATTTTTATTTGTCCTTTCTCTCCAGAATTCAACAACCATCATATTTGTCCCGATTAGAGGTTAATCTCTGATTACGCTCCCATCACTGTTAATATCTCGATATTCAATGAACACATACAAATGAAAAAACAATCCCTCATCAAGAACAGTGACAAGGAGAACCATTTCATCAAAGAGCTCGTAAACGCTATCAAGAGCATGGATACATCCTCTATCCAAAGTATCAAAGCTCTTGAAAACATCATTCAAATACTAGCCATCAATATCAACAACACTTGGCATAAGTATTCCAAGAATGTAAACATTACTAAACATTTCAAAGTGTGGTGGAATGAAGACTGTTGTAAAAACCTCAACACATATCAACAATCTAGACATCTAAAAGACTGGAAGAAATTCAAAAGGACAGTCAAGAAAACAAAGCATATTTTCTTCAATGAAAAAATCAATGAAAAATGTAAACTTCCAGCTATTGAAGCTATTCAGCATAATGGTCGACCTTATATTGAATTAAACAACCTATGAGACATCTTTCACAACTCATTCAACTCCACACTGTCTCGTGAGATTGATTTTCAACTGCTGGATGAAATTCCTAGTAAAAATATCAAAACATGGGCACCATTCTCAAGAAAAAAGCTTATCAATGCCATTGAAAAATGCAACAACTCTTTAGCTCCTGGTCTAGACAAGCTATCTTAGAGTCACATCAAGAGAATCATCAAGAACAATGAATGTATTATTAAGTTCATTGATATTGCTAACACCTGCATAGATTTAGGATATTGGCTGTCCCATTTCAAGACATCTATAACCATCATCATTCCTAAACCTAACAAAGCATTGTATGACTCTCCCAAGTCCTTCTGCCCCATAGTTCTGTTAAACACAACAGGAAAGCTTTTTGAACAAATAATCAGAGAAAGAATGCAATTCCTAACAATCTCAAATAATTTCATCCACCCATACCAGTTAGGTAGTCTCAAGCACAGATCCACCATGGATGTTGGTGTTGCCCTTATCCATCTCATTTGATCAGACTGGGTCAAAAATCTCACCACCAGCACATTAGCTTTCGATATTGCACAATTTTTCCCATAACTCAATCACTAGCTTCTCTCTCTCATCCTGAACAAAGCAGAGCTTGATTAGAAAGTTTTGGCTTTCTTCAAGAATTACCTAGTCAGTAAGAAAACTAAATATCTCTGGAATGGGTTTCTGTCTCTCTTTTATAACATAGATATTGGTGTTGGACAAGGCTCAGCTCTTTCCCCTATTCTCTCTGCTCTCTATCTTTCTCTAATTTTTCATATTCTTGAAAAACAATTAAAAATTCTAAAAATTCCCATTTCTATCATTTCTTTTGTCAATAATAGTCTTTTCATTTCATAGAACAAATCTATTTCTCTTTCGAATGTGAACCTTTTTTGTAGCTATAATGTAATTTCTTCTCTTCTTACAAAGTTCAGACTAGTTGTGGAATATGGAAACTAAAGTATTCCATTTCTCTAGATCGCATGGAGTCTTTAACCTCCCTCTACTAGACCTTACCACTATAGAAGGACTCATCTTACTCCCTAAGGCCACATAGTGATACTTTGGATTCTTCTTTGATTAAAAACTAACTTTTCAACATCATATTGATTTCTATGCCAACAAGGCCATCTCCACAATCAAATGTATTAAAATGCTAGGAAACTCATCAAGAGGAATCAACCCTCTTCAAACAAGATAACTATATAAATGCTGTGCTCTACTCATAGCTTTTTACAGCTTTCAATTGTGGTATTATAACAAAGCACAATTGAACTACCCTCTCAACATACTCAGAAAAATGCAACAAAGAGCAGCTCTCTAGATATCCAGTGCATTTTGTATGTCACCTACAGTAGAAATTGAAGCCATTTCCGGTCTCATCCCTATCCATCTCTATCTCAAGAAACTATACAGCAGATTTCTCTTAAGAAACTCGTCACTTCCCTCTAACCACATTATCAAATCAATCCTCAGTTCTGATGGATCAACTGAACATACTTCACATAGCTTATTTTTTGATAATCTTACACCAAAACAAAGACTTCACTTAAACTCTTCTTTAATTGACATGGATAACAGCTGTAATGAACTTCTCCCCTCCTTTTCATTTTTTGACAAGGAGTTTAACCCAGGAAATCAACTTATCGACTCTTTTCCAGATTGATTCTCATTCCATTCACATTCTTCAAACATCAAGAATCACATAAGAAATCTTGACAACATCACCTTCAAAGTATCATCCAATCCCTTTTCCTCCATTGTCATCTCTGACGCTAGCATCAAGAATCATGTTGCTACTTCAATATTGCATATTCACTCACACAATAAACCTGTTATTAAGACAATTCACCAAGCAATCAATGTCACAACTACCAAAGCCAAATTATTTGTTATGCGATATGGTATCAACTAAGTAGTTGGTATCTCTAACATTAATCACATCATCGTCATAACAGACTCCCTCCACACTGCCAAGAGAATTTTTGATTCCTCGTCACACCTATATCAAATCTATTCTGCCATGATTTCTTGCAAACTCAGAGAGTTTTTCTTAAAGAACAGTAACAATCGCATCGAGTTCTGGGACTGTTCTAGCAAACAAAACTGGCTGCTACACTCTTTAGTAAACAAAGACTCCAAGAGCTTTAACTCATAGCCTATCTTTCCATACAAATCATTCTGGAATTATTGCAAAAAACGTGAATACGACTTTGTTCTTTCTCAATGGAAAATGTCTTTCCAAGTGTCAGACCTTAAAGGGAGAAACTTTCTAGAATTACTTGACAGTGATCAAAATCCTGTTGAACTATCCACTATCAATGGTGGTCCTTGGCTGCAACATTTCGGCCATTCTAACTTATTATGCACTAGAGCTACTAGAGCCATCATTAATCACACTTCCACCGGTGAATATCATCTGAGGTTTTTCTCTAAGAAAGAATTCTTGTGTCCATGCAGTCTATATCCAATTGAATCTAGGTAACATATCTTGCATGACTGCAAGAGATTCAACAACTATTGGAATACTAAAAGGGATACTATAGCCCACTTCTTGTTATTCCTTGAACTCAACAGTAGTGCTTTCTCTTTTGGATTAGGCATTACTACTTCGTCTCACATTTAGCATAACATGTCTTATTATCTATTATTTCTTTCCTATTTCTTTTCTTTTCTCTCTTCTTTCCTGTTGGTTTAGGCTCTATGTACATAGTTATGAAGTAGCTACCATGGTTTGCCCTCATTCTCTGTGTAATAAATTGTTGATTTAAAAAAATAATCATTGTCATCATTATTGAACTTCTGAATTACTTCTAAACCTCTGAGAGTATATCCAAGGTTCAGATATTATAAACAAGTGAGTAGTTTATTTTGTAATAGTCTCATAATATGAGTGTATATTAAATTTGATAAGCTGAAATGCTTTAGCCAAGCACCACCCTTAGAGTATATTAAACAAATAGGCTGATGATCATTATTGTTTAATTTGAGAATGTTTCTTTCTTTATATCCTGAGGCTTGAAAATATAATATATTTGCTATTGCTTAACTATGGTATTATATTCTTTTTTTCTACTCAACTTCCATGATGTCTTACTCAAGAATATAGGATCAATTTTAATGTATTTTGACTCTTAATTCACTAAGAGATGTAATAACCACTTAATATTATCTGGACAATCTCAAAAAGCAATCACATTATTCAAGTTCTTTTTGAAGAAACATCTAAGATCCTTGAATATCACACCAATTATATCCTATATTTGATAGCAAAGAGTTTGGTTTCTATAGATGTTACATTTATAGCATAGTGAACAGATTTGGTAATAACTTCCTGTCCTTTTTATGAGTGAATTCTCAATGATATTGTTGAGTCTGTTATGATGAGAAGTTAATATGTCATGATCCTTTCAATTTACTTAAAAAAAAGAAAAAAGATCCAAAAGAAAATCTACTAAATGGAAGCTAGAAGAAAGTTCCTTGTTTGAACTATTAAAAGAAAGTAATACTTCATTTAAATGATTGTTGATATTTATTATAGGACTTTTGATTTTAAACATTGCTTGATCATGAGATGAGATATGGCCATGTGATGTGATATGGCTATCTTAGAATGATATCCATCTATATCTATAAAGATATTAATTGTATATTGTTTGGAGAGAGATGTCACTTATAACTAGTGATGCCTGATGATTTTGTCAAGGTGAAGATGAATGGGAATAAGCCTATCTATGGTCTCAATTCTCCAATTTGGTGACATATGAAATACTCCTGTAATTCATAATACTGCCTTTCTCTGTATTTTCTTCAATTTCTTGAGAAGTTGATATAAAGGCATTTCTTTAAAGTACCAAAGTTGAAATCCATATAGCATAATAGGAAGGACACATATTCTATACAGTAGTAGTCATTTGTGAACTAGTGATAAACCCCTGCTTGAATTCCACAATATTTTTATACTCTTAATTATGAAAAGAGCCTTATTGACATAATGATAAATATGTTAACAAAAAGTAAGTTTCTTATCAAAGAAGAAGCCTAGATATTTCTAGGTGTCTTTAAGGTAGAGAATAGGGTTTCTTAGAAGCTGAAGATCTAAGAGAGAAATATAAAAAGTATTTGTATATCTTAAAAAATAAAAGATCTCTGGTTTGTTGTATTCAATAACTAGACCAAGCTAGTTAAATAATGTTATAACTACAAAAGAGATTTGCATTGGATTTTTCAAAACAAATTTTCTGAAAAATGAAGAAACTGTTATTAACAAATAAAAAAATCAAAGTTTAAATAGGGAATGTAAGAATTTTAGATTTTTTTCAAAAATATATAAAATGGGTATGATATAAAGAGCTAAAGACATTTTTAATCATAGAGATATTTCTTGCATTTCTTTTTTCAATTATGGCTTAATCTACTTTTTGATGAACATTTATTCTGATTCTTCTCAAACAGCTTTAAAGTATCTCAAGGGTACTGAAGCTAACATAAATAACATCCTTATTATGACTGGTGACTTTAATATCAAAGACAATGTCTGAGATCTTTTTTTCCCTTATTATTTGGCCCATAGTAATACTCTTATAGATATTGCAGACTCTTTAAACATTTGTTTGTCTAATCAAGCTTCTACTAGATATGTGGACAACCCAAATGAGTTGAATTCAGTCATCGATCTTATCTTTCTCTGACCAAATTCAGAAGAATTCAACAATCACACTATTCATTGGACTATTATAGAGTTCTAACTACAAAGTGTCTATCTTATATATACTTAGCTAATAGTCCATGCTACACTAACCTAGATGTTATTGGACCATGCCCCACTTATGGTGAACATTTCAATTTTTGAGGAACACATCCAAACTAGAAAGTGGATGATCATCAAAAATAGTGAAGAAGAAATGAAGTTTATTGATGAGATCATTGAGTTGGTCAAAGGACTTAATATGGATCATATTGGAAGCAAGGAAGACCTTGAACAACTTGTACAAGAGTTTGCACACAACATGGATGAAATCTGGTTCAAACACTCAAAAATGGTCAATATCACTAGAAATTTAAGATCGTGGTAGAATGAAGAGTGCCAGAGAGGATTAGAGAGGTACAGATCCTCAAGATATTTGGAGGATGGAGAAATAGTAGAACCTTATCCTACACCTACATCTGCTTTAAAGAAAGGGAAAACAAATTGGTTCCACACATATTGTGTCTATCTATTAACTAAATAATCAGAAAAGAAACAAGAAATGCAAGAATCAAAACCAGCTTTGTCAAGAATCTTCAGAAGAAGTTGATGATTTAAAAAGGGAAAAAACTAAGCAATGTTAAATGCAAAAGTGCTAGTATGAAGTCTTTTTGTCCATCTCATATATATAAGATAGGTTAGATAGATACCAACATTTATAGTTGGTTATTATTTGATACTCCCCATTTGATTAGGATGAACAAAGTTTGAAGTGATAAAGTGTACTTGAAGTCTAACACTTATAACTTTTTTTATTTTCTGAAAGAGTGTCAGTGATAAGTTTGTTCTTATAAATATTCTGTGAAAAGATTCTTAAGGATTTTAAGATTATTTTTTACCCACACCCACAGCTGAGTAAATTGAGTTAGTCCAAATTTCTTAGAGCTCCTGTGATTTCTTATTATGCCAGTCCTTGTTGAATCTATGCTTTTAGAATGGACAAGAGTTGCTATCTGCCTAATGTTCACTCTTACAATTGATACACTTAAAAGAGTGAGTATATAGTTCATCTTTCTTCATATATAGTCTATTGCACTTTTAACACTTTGCTTCATGCATATGACATGTAAATGTCATGTGTCTCTATTTCTAGCAGTTCTTGTATTATGGAACTCCAGGATTCATGTTAGTTTCTCTGTTAGTAGCAATGTATCTATCTATATTAAAAGACCTGTTAATGAGACATTTAGCTTTTGTTCTATTTTGAGAGTTCCAAATGTTGATCTATATTACTGCTATGTCAGACTTAGGAGAAGCTTTGATAATCTAAGGATAAGATACTAAAATAGTGTTACTAAAGATATAAATGCTTTTGATAACACTCTCAACAATATCTGATGTTATAGAAAGGTTAGTATTTTCAACAAAGTAAAGGATATCTAAAATCTTAAGGTAAGATTTTGATTGTGGGAGTCTAGGGCTCTTAGTTGTAATAACTATACCTTTATTATTCAAATGCATAAAATCAGCCAAAACATCATATTTGACTTCTTTTAATAGCTTATTAATATTAGTAATATATGTGTTTAACTTTGCCATGACCCTATTGATGTTAAGTGAACTCCTAAGTATGATAACTTATTTCCTAGATAGTTCTTTAGTCATTATATTGATTCTTGGTTTGTTTTTCTTTGCATTGTTTAAAACCTTGTGAATTTTCTCAACTTTCTGAGCTAACAGCTTTGGGAAATCTTCTTTGATTTTGACAATGTTCTCAATGTTTTTCTTTGATACCTGAGCATATAATCATTTATTGAGTTTGGAAGTAAAGCTAGAAGTTGAGATCATCTTGTGTAATTTTGATTTTACCAGAATATTCTTGCTCAGCCTAAGAGGAATCAGAAGGGAAACCTTTGAAATATTAGCTTGTTTACTATTATTTAAATTAGACTATTTATTGTTTGAGAAGTTTTTTATAATCTTTGCATTGAATTATAAAGCTACATATTGTCTAAAAGAGCTGTTATCCTTGTTAGCTGTCAATTTGTCCCAACTGAATTCATAGATAGAAGAAAAAAAGTCCCAAGCAGCAAACTCAAACTCTAAAATATGAGGTATATTCTTGGTCATCTTGTTTTCTAATTTCTGTTGCCTAATAAAAGCTGTCATTCTGTAAAGTAAGCAAGTAATGTTCTTAGTATCACTTTTCAAGTATTTGTTAATTCCAAAGAGAGAAATTGGATAAAAATTACCATCTCACAACTGTAAGTCCACAGATTGGTTGACCAGATATAGAATTGCTAAAGGTTCTAAGCCTTAAGATATATATATATTATTAATTACTATTCTATGAGGATTCAGTGTGGGTTTAGTTGTATTAGCTGTGTTTGTAGAATCTTTTTCCCTTTCTTTCAAGAATATGTAGAAAAGAGTAGAATTTTTAATTTTGCCAAGCTTGACCTGTTCTGCCCAAGTTGGATTATTAGCAAGTGCTTGGATATGATCTACATAAGCTATAGAAGACATATTAGAGTGTACCAATGATTCTCTAAAAATATTAGTACTGGAAGATATTGGCTGACTTTTAAGAGTATTAACTTCCATATTTATTGGTATACCTATAGGAGGTTTTTGTGAATTACTTTGAGGATTTGTATTAGAAAGAAACAATGTATTTGCTGAAATTTTTTCAAGCACTACTATATGAAATGGTGGTAAAAAAAAAAGTGATCCAATTCTAATCTTATCTTAACAGTATCTTGACATATTATGTTTATATTGATTCTCAATTATTTCAAATATATTTCTTTATATATATCTTGAGTATTATATAACACTCTTTTATTTTTTTGTTGTATTTATATACATATCAGTCTTATTCTACATTACTGAGGTAAGAATATTAATAGACTAAATTCTTACTTACATACTTGTAGTGTTTCCATATTACTCTAGGTATTACTCTTATCAATATAATCTTGTTCTATGTTACTGAGTGTTTCTATATCACTTTGATATCCTACTACTTATTAAAATACATAGATAATTTATTATAATCTATATCTTATACCTTACAGATGTTCACTTCATGATTGTCTTGACTTAAACACATATTGGGGTTGTTTCATTTTAGTCTTTTATTTTACTATACCATATGCTTTTCTCATGTTTTATTAGTCAGCATCTTATGTAGTAGTAGAGGTATTATCATATTTACCTTATTCTCTACTTATTGTTTCTTTAAGAATATCTTAACTATTTCTCATAGTCTATAGATATATATAGCAGTAGATATAGTCCTATATCTTTATGCTTTACTAACTGATCATCTCCTTTTCTCTTACTCAAGTCTTTGCCTAAGTTATAATCTGAGCCCAGCTTAGGATCATAACAATAATATGATAGTAAAAACAGAGAAAGAAAAGATACATGATGAATTAGTGAAAGATATATTGAGGAGAATGAAGAAGAACAATTTATATATGAAGCCAGAGAAATATAAGTGGAAGGTGAGAGAAATAGAATTTTTAGAAGTAGTGATAGAACCTAAGATAGAGAAAGAAAAGATGAAGATGATATTAGAGTGGCAAGTTTCTCAAACAGTTAAAGAGGTGTAGAAGTTTCTAGGGCTTGCTAACTATTCTAGATGATTTGTAAAGGACTTTGCAAAAGTAGTAAGACCTTTACATAAACTAATGAGAAAGAAGTAGAAGTAGACATAAGGAGAAAGACAGAAAAGAACACTTGAAGAGTTAAAGACTTAGATAAGAAGATGAGAATGGAGATGGATACATTGGACTATACAACAGAAAGAAAACTGTTAATAGAGTATAAGAATGGAAAGTGAAGGCTAGTTGCCTATCTTTCCAAGTTATTGAATAAAACAGAGCATAATTATGAAATTAATGACAAAGAGATACTGGCTGTAATCAGGAGGTTGGAAAATTGGAGACATTTGTTGAAAGGCACTAAGTTCCAGTTCAAGGTTTGGATAGACTCCAAGAATTTGTAATATTTTATGAAGACACAGAATTTAAATTAGAAATAAGCAAGATAAGTACTGTAAGACCAAATTGGAAAGTGGGAGTAGAAGATAATAATGAAATTGACAAAGGAAAAAGCTAAAGAAAAAAATAAAGAAATAGTTAAAGTAGCAGAAGATATGAAGAAGGTAGAGATTAAAGTACTAAGGAGAGATGAGTGGGAGATATAAGATAAGTTGGTGTTAAAGGAAGAGAAGGTTTATGTGCCAAAAGATGAGGGATTGAGACCAGAGATAATCAAGCTACATTATGATGTGCCAGTGGCTGGACATGGAGAAAAATAGAAGATGATGGAGATAGTTACTAATAAATATTAGTGGCTGGGAGTGTCTAAAGATGTAGGAAGTTATGTAAAATGTTGTGTCAGTAAACAAAAAAACACATAGAAGTACTAGCAGAGAAACTAATACCTAATAAGATTCTAGAAAAACTATGAACATATCTAACAGTAGATTTTATTATAAGACTCTCTTTGGTAGCAGAAAAAAATGCAGTACTAGTAATATGCAATTATCTGTCAAAGATAGTATATTTGATAGCAACTACAGTGGAAATATCAGTGGAAGGATTGGCACAGTTGTTTAGAGACAATGTGTGAAAGTTACATGGTCTTTCAGAAAGCATAATTTCAGACAGAAAACTCCAATCTATAGCAAAGTTAACAAGGGAGCTCAACAAGATGTTAAATATTGAAACAAAATTATCAACAGCCTTTCACCCTCAAACAAATAGGCAGACAGAAAAAATAAACTAGGAGTTAGAACAATATTTCTAGTTTTTTGTGGATTACTGACAGAAGGATTGGCCAAAGTGGTTAACAATGGTAGAGTTTGCAATCAATAGTAAAACTCATACTGTGACTAAAGCTTCATCCCTTATGGTAAATTATAGAAGAGAATAAAAATACAAGAAGAAGCAGAGACAGCATTAAAGAAAGTACAAGAGAATATGAGAAGGCAAACAAATAGAGAGAGGAAAGAAGTGGAAAAGTAGAATAAAGAAGAGAAAGTGTTGTTAAACACACACAAAACCTAGTGTTTAAGGAATAACCAGCAAGAAAGTTAATAAAGAGATTTGTAAAGTCTTATATTATAGAAAAAGTGGTATTGGTCAATACAATAAAATTAAAATTGCCAGCATTAATGAGGATTTATCTGGTAGTAAACATAAGTAGAGTAGTCCAGTATAAAGAACTAGTAAAAAAACAGAGGATAGAAGAGCCAAAACCAATAGAGGTGAATGGAAAAGAATGGGAGGTAGAGATTCTGAGAATCCTCAACAAGAGAATGGTATGAGAATGTGTGAAATACTTGGTCAGATGAAAAGGATTTACAATAAAGTATAATACTTAGAAGAAGAAGGTAGATTTGGAGAATGTGAAAGAAGCAGTGGTAGAGTTCAAAGAGAGAATGAGTGTAAAGATTAGTGTCAAGATAACAGAAAGTGGACTTAGTCTTTTTTATTTTCTTTCTCATTTTTTATTTTTTGTCTTGATTTATTTTTCATTTTTCAATTTTTAGAACTCTGGGGTTAGGGTTAGAAGTGATTGATCACATCAAGCACATCTGATGGTGTGGTCACAACATTTGATCACAGGACTTGAGAGAAAGTCATAGAAGGTTCTAGAATAAGATGATATCATACAACATGAACTCTACATGTTGGCCTCATGCTTTACACATGGTTATTTAGAGTAGGGTGCACAGTAGTTAGCATGGACCATCTGAAGAAGTATATAAGGTAGACTATTTTGTAAAGAGTTCCTTATCGAGTTCTCTTGTATTTCTCTAATACAAGAGTTGTTCTTTTGTCTAACTTTAAAGACCTAAGTTTATAACATTAGAACTCGATTCCCATTTCCAAAGACCGCTTAACACTAATCTTCTTATCCTTTTTTCTCTTACTTTCTTCTCAGTCTCAACTGAAGGGCAACACTGCCCTTTAGTCAAGAAGCCACAGCTGGACCCTAGGCTTAAGGGATATACTAGTTAGGTAGAAGAAGCCTAGCTGTTTATCTGCATCAAAACCCACTGGTGCACAGTAGATGTACTACCTTTTGTGGACATGATAAATACTGTTTCAGCATATCAGCCTTGTGCTACAGACCCACTTGTGGTTTGTTTATGCAGAGAAATAGCAGTCGTTCTTATAACACTGCTTAAAGTAGAACGTCCTTCTTAGAACAAAATCGTTTACCATTTCATTAGGGCAGTAGTTAGTGGACAAAGTAGTCAGTAATTGTGTAGGCAGGACAAGAAGAGGGCCTGCTATCACGTACTGAGATACTGTTGTCTTCAGAATATGAGTTAGAGAGTGAAACCAGCACAGGTTCTGCTCTCCCCCTATATACATTATCACCACCACTATCCATCACCCTCTCCCATTGACTCTCTACTACATTACAACAATATGAGTCAAGTAAATCTATATGAAATTATCCACCAACAACAGGAGTAGCTAGCAGCAATGCAGGCACAGATACAAGCCCTGCTTGCAGTAGGAGGAGGAGGAGGAACAGGAGGAGCAGAAAGAGGAATGATGGGATCTAACATGAGATCTCAAATGGAGGTAGCCAAACCATCTATTTTCAATGGAGAAGCAGGAAGAGTGGGAGGATTCATGACCGCGTGCAGATTATACTTGAGAATAAAGATGAGAGAAGCAACAGTGGAGGAACAAGTCCAATAGGTCCTCTCATATGTGCAGGGGGGATTAGCAGATGTGTGGAAGGAAAATGTGATGGAGGAACTAGAAGCAGGAGAGATAGAATATGAAACAGTGAAAGAATTTTTGTCAAGTGTAAAGAAGGAATTTGGTGGAGGAGAAGAGGAGTCAGTAAAAGCAGCAGAGTTGAGAAAGTTGGAACAAGGAGGGAGAACGATGGAAGAATTTGTACAGAAGTATAAGAGGGCAGCAAGAGGAAGTGGATATGAGGGATGACCGCTGGTAGAAGAGTTCAAGAGGGAGATGAATGAAGCAATTCAGAGGAAGTTGATGGAGGCAGAAAACCAACCGGGCTTGATTGAGCAATGGTACAGGAGGGCAACAGTCCTTGATAGAAATTGAAGGAAAAGCAAGAGAGAAGAGGAGAGATTAAGAGGGAAAAAGAAAACAGGAAGAGGAGCTCTGAAACAGGAGCAAGAATAGAATATGCCATAACCACTAGTGTGGCAGAGAAGGCAAATGCCTCCTCAGCAGGCAACAACAGGGCCTGCTCCGATGGAAGAGATCAAAAGGATGAATACAGTAGTAGTGAGAGGTTCAGAGCAGAGGATGGGGGCTCCTCCAAGAAGAGACCCCTATGCTATGGAAATAGACAGAGGGAGAAATTGTTATGCCTGTGGGGGTTTTGGGCACATGGCCCACCATTGTAGGAATCGAGAGTAAAGAGGAAGAGTAGCAGAAGAGAGGAGGCTGGAGTACGGCAGAGAAAGAATAGAGGGAAATTTTGAACACTCAGACAATTTAAAAGGAGTGGAGAACCTAGAGTTCCTTAACTAGGTTCTTACAATAAATTCAATGTATTAGCTACAGAAATAAATGCTGATACATCCAAATCAGAGAGAAATAAGGAGGAAGTGAGAAAAGTAGAAGGAAGAACACTAAGAGAAGTAACAGTGAAAATTGGATTGGAAAGAATAGACACACATGTTATAAGACGAAAGTGTGGACAGACTTTAGGGTTAGGGTTAGAACAGATAAGATATAGTAGTAGTTATATTATTAGTCTACTATAAGAGAAAGAGAAAGCATATGACTGGAAAGTCATGTGAGATGATGTCATAGGGCCTAGAGTAGCCTAGAGTAGTCTAGAGCAGTCTGGAAAGACTTAGGGTCTAGAAGGATCAGGAAGAGTCTAGAAATAGAGTGATGTCAGGGGATATGGGTTCCTTATGGTGTACACATGGTGTACGCATGATGATGGAGATTAAAGAGTATGATGTCAGGGCACATGAACATAGCATGCTGGCCTTGAGATAGACATATGATAGATGAGTAATGGATATGAGGATAAGGCATAGACATTAGGGTAGGCATAGAGAAGTCGTAGCACAGACTATGAGGACTTTATATAAATAGTAGGTAGAATACTGTTGTGGTTCTCTGTTGAGTTCTCTTGTGAATACACAACTCGTGTTCCCACTAGATATCCCTACTGAGAGATTTACTTGTAGTGACACTATTGGACTTTGTGTCTAGTAGTTGCCACAACAACACAGAAGGGAATAACAGTGGAGGTATTATTAGACAGTGGAGCAACAGGGCTAGTTATGAGTTCAGAGTTTACAAAGAAACAGGGATTTAAAAAAGTTGGACAGGTCCATAAATGTAAGAAATGTGGATGGTTCTTTTAACAAGGAAGGACCAATTGAACATACAGTAGAGGTGAATATTTATTACCAAGGACACAGAGAGAGAACTGAAATAGACATTATCGGAAGACAGAAGTGGATGGTAATCTTGAGAATGCCATGGTTGGCATGTCACAATCCAGAGATTGATTGAAGAACAGTGGAAGTGAAGATGACGAGGTGTCCAGAGGAATGCGGAAAGCAGTGGAGACCGGTGCAGGGGAAATCAGGTTAGGAGAAGCAAAAGGAAGAGGAAGCAAAGGAAGAAGCAGGAAAGAAAAGAGAGGAAAAAGCAAAAAAAAGAGAAGACAATGGAGGTTAAGAAAGTGGCAGAAGAATGGGAAATCTGAGATGAAGAAGAAGTGGCAGCAAGATCAAAAGAGGAAGTAAAGAAGATGGTGCCAGAAAAGTTTCACCGTGGATCAAGGTATTTGGGAAGAAACAATCAGAAAGGATGCCGATGAGGAAAATGTGAGATCATGCAATAAAAGTGAAGGAGGTGTTTGTGCCAAGGAAGGGAAAGGTTTACCCATTATTAAGGGAAGAAAGAGAGGAAGTAAGAGAGTTCATCTGGGAGCAGCTGAGGAAAGGGTACATCTGACCATCAAAATCACTGCAGACAATGCCGGTATTCTTTGTAGGGAAAAAGGATGGAAAAAAGAGAGTAGTCCAGAACTATCAGTATCTGAATGAATGGACCATTAAAAACAATTACCTTTTGCCCTTGATATTAGACATGTTGGAGAATATTGGAACGAAGAAGGTTTTTATGAAGATGGACCCGAGGTGGGGGTATAACAACATGAGGATTAAGGAAGGAGATGAGTGGAAGGCAGTATTCACTACATTGGAAGGGTCCTTTGAACCTACGGTGATGTTCTTTGGGTTGACCAACTTGCCAGCAACATTCCAAGCAATGATCAATGAGTTGCTGAGGGACTTGATTAACACAGGGAAGGTGGCGGCATTTATAGATGATGTTATAATAGAAACGGAGACGGAAGAGGGACATAACAAAATAGTAGCAGAAGTGATTAGGAAGTTGAAAGAGAATGATTTGTATGTTAAACCAGAGAAGTGTAAATGGAAGATGAAAGAGGTAGGATTTTTAAGAGTGGTGATAGGACCGGAGGGAATTAAGATGGAGAAGGAGAAGATAAAAGGAGTGTTGGATTAGCCGATACCCAAGTGTGTCAAGAATATACAGAAGTTCTTAGGATTGGCGAACTACTATCGTTGATTTATTAAAAGCTTTGCCTCCATAGCCAGATCTTTATATGACCTGGTAAAAAAAGATCAGAAGTGGAATTGAACAGAGAAGCAGGAAGAGACATTTAAGCTGAAGGAACCAGTGCTAGCGGCGCCCAATTTAGATAAGAAAATGTGAATGGAAGTGGATACATCAGATTATGCGACAGGTGGAGTATTGCCAATGGAATGTGAGGATGGATTATGGAGACCAGTAGCATTCCTTTCCAAGTCATTAAACGAAATGGAGAGGAACTATGAAATTCATGATAAGGAAATGCTGGCGATCATCCAGAGGTTGGAGAGTTGGAGACACTTGTTAAAAGGAGCACAATCCAAGTTTGAGATCTGGACAGATCATAAAAATTTGGAGTATTTTATGAAAGTGCAAAAATTAAATTGAAGGCAAGCTCGATGGGTGTTGTATTTGTCTAGATTTGATTTTATCCTGAAACATGTTCCAGGAGCAAGGATAGGAAAAGCAGATAGATTAAGTAGAAGATCAGACTGGAAAGTAGGAGTAGATAAAGACAATGAAAATCAAGTAGTAGTAAAAGATAATTGGCTTTGTAGATTAGAGAAAGTAATTATTGAAGGACCCAAAGTAGAAATACTAGAAAAAATAAAAAAAGCAAGGAGTAAGGACGAAGATATAGTTAGAGTAGTAGAGGAGATAAAGAAAGTAAAGGTAAAGGAACTACAAGGAAATGAGTGGAAGATAGAAGGGGAGCTGGTGTTGAAAGAAGGAAAGGTATATGTGCTGAAGGATAAGGAGTTAAGGACAGAGGTGATCTGGTTATATCATGATGTACCGGCAGTAGGACACAGAAAATGATGGAAGACAGTGGAGTTGGTTATGAGGAATTATTGGTGGCCAGGAGTTACAAGGGATATGGGAAGATATGTAGAAGAATGTGATTTATGTCAGAGAATGAAAAATAGAATGGAGGAGTTGGCAGGAAAGTTGAAGTTGAGTGAAGTACCAGAGAGACCATGGACACACCTAATGGTAGACTTCATTACGAAGTTACTGGTGGTAGCTGGGAAGGATGCTATCTTAGTGGTCTGCGATAGATTGTCCAAAATGACGCATTTTGTGGCAACAACAGAAGGGATATTGGCAGAGGGGCTGGCAAGGTTATTTAGAGATAATATATGGAAGTTACATGGACTACTGGAGAGTGTAGTGTCAGATAAAGAGCCTCAGTTTGCAGCAGAATTAACGAAGGAGCTGAACAGGATGTTAGGGATAGAAACAAGGCTATCGATGGTATTTTACCCACAAACAAATGGACAGACAGAGCGGATGAACCAAGAACTCGAACAGTATCTTTGGTTCTTTGTAAATTATAGACAAAAGGATTGGCTGGAGTGGCTAGCATCAGCAGAGTTTGCAGTGAATAACAAAGTTCACATAGCAACAAAGGTTTCATCCTTCATGGCAAACTATGGTAGAGAAATGAGAATGGAAGGAGATATTAGAAAAAGTAGAAAAGTGGAGAAAACAACAGAGTTCATGGAAAGAATAAAGAAAGTGCATGAAGAAGCAAGAGCAGTATTAAAAAAGGCACAAGAGGATATGAAAAGGCAAGCAGACCGAGAAAGGAAAGAAATAGAGGATTGGAAGAAGGAAAATAGGGTTATGTTGAGCACCAAGGACTTGGTGTTCAAAGAAAGGCCGGTAAAGAAGCTAGTGGATTGTTATGTGGGCCCATATACCATTGAGGAGGTAGTATTTACCAATGCGGTCAAATTACGACTGCCAACCTCGATGAGGATCCATCTGGTTGTAAATGTCAGTTGGATAGTATGATATAAGGAGCAAATAAAGGGACAGAAAAAGGAAGAAGGAAAACTAATGGAAGTGGAAGGAGTCGAAGAATGGGAGGTAGAAAAAATATTAAATAAGAGAAAAATAAAAGGTGTGGAGAAGTACTTAGTGTGTTGGAAGAGGTTTATGGCGGAGCACGACACTTGGGAAAGAAGAGAGGATTTAGGAAATGCAAAAGAGGCATTAGAAGAATTCAAAGGAAGTATGAATACGGAAGTAAGGAGGCAAGAGAAGATAGATATGGCAGAGGAAAGAGACTTCAGGAGGGGAGAATTACCAGGAAAGTTCATGGCAAGGATGTTGTATGGATGGGATGATGGGAAATTTGAAGAGGAGTACTTGAAGAAGCTGGAAAGAAATTGGTGAAGGTGGAAGATAGTTTCTCCAGAGAAGAAACCTTAAGAGGGGGGTAATGTCAAGATAACAGAAAGTGGACTTAAACTTTTTTATTTTCTTTCTCATTTTTTATTTTTTGTCTTGATTTATTTTTCATTTTTCAATTTTTAGAACTCTGGGGTTAGGGTTAGAAATGATCGATCACATCAGGCACATCTGATGGTATGGTTACAACATTTGATCACAGGACTTGAGAGAAAGTCATAGAAGGTTCTAGAACAAGATGATGTCATACAACATGGACTCCACATGTTGGCCTCATACTTTATACATGGTCATTTAGAGTAGGGTGTACAGTAGTTAGCACGGACCATCTGAAGAAGTATATAAGGTAGACTATTTTGTAAAGAGTTCCTTATCGAGTTCTCTTGTGTTTCTCTAATACAAGAGTTGTTCTTTTGTCTAACTCTAAAAACCTAAGTTTATAACAATTAGAGGACAGGAAAATTTAAATAAAATAGAGAAAAGAAACTTTAAAAAGAGAGAATTGCCAGAAAAGTACATAGTAAAGATATTGTAGAAATAAAATAATGAGAAGTTTGAGATGAAGTATTCAAGAAAGGTAGAAAGAAAGCAGAGGTGGAAATCTGTTTCTCCAAAAGAAAAATCTTGAAAAGTAGGTGATATCAAAGATTCCAAGTATAAACTTAGACATTTTTCTTGGTATTTCATTTTCTTCTTTTTTCATTTTCATTTTTGAACTTGGATAAGGGAATGTGATGTGATGTGATGTCACATGTCACAGTCACATAATCATATAATAGGTAAAATATTCATAGAATCTACTGGAAAGACTTAGTTATACTATGGAATAGGTTTGGATCAAAATATACAGATCAGCACCAAGTAGTATATAAGATAGACTATGTTTTAGTATGAACTCTATCAAGTTCTCTTGTATAAACTATGTATAATATTCTTTTTAACTCTTAAGCTTAAGGCATAATAAAAAGCTTGAATGTAAGTAATATAAGGCGAGTAATATATATAAATAAATAACACTTGAGTGACATATTGTAAGTGTTGTATATTATTACTTGGGCATACTGTGCTAATTGTAGTATGAGTATGAATAAGCAGAATGTTTATTCAATACCAAGAGTTAATATTATTATTCTAGATACTACTACTCAGTATTTAAAACTAGTGGTATTATAGATCCACTCCAAGATATTCAATAGATCAGTCTCAGATCAGTCTTAGGTATAAACTCTGCTCTATTGATAAACTTTGTTACAGATCACATTTTCATGTTTCATTATCTAATAACTTATTTTCTAAACTCTAGATCACTATACTACCAAAGTTTGTCTCTATAGTATTCTCTTAGTTATATCCTTCTCTACTATTGTTTTAGCTATAGTTCCAACTATGGTACTTAGTGTTTAAGACTAGTAGATACTCTGTACTTTCTTTAGTCTGATTATAAAACCCAAGTAACTTACTCTCTCCTCTACTTCATTCCAACTCATCTTGAGATCACAACTACATGACTATTACAAACTAAAGACCTTAGGGTTGGTCAATAGAAAGAAACTTGTATTGGGTTAACACAAGAGAACTCGATAGAGAACTCTGTACAAGATAGTCTACCTTATATACCTTGGACTCATGGTCTGTGCTAGCTATTTCTACCCTACCCTAAACAGCCATGTATATACTATAAGGCCCACATATGTTTAACATGTGGTATGACATCATCCTTCCAGAACCTTCTACGTCCTTCTTTGCATCATGTGACTTGTGGCAGTGTGATCTTTATCACTTAACCCTAACCCTAGTTCT